>Ga0123352_10017625_pt1 | contig 11376 bp, 9 predicted proteins | sample TergutLab28metaG_FD_89700 | JGI IMG/M metagenome (GOLD analysis project Ga0123352, IMG submission 89700) | Labiotermes labralis P1 segment gut microbial communities from Petit-Saut dam, French Guiana - Lab288 P1 | ecosystem: Host-associated > Arthropoda: Insects > Digestive system > Gut ... | reverse complement strand
ACCATATGAATTAAGGCAATCCCGGTAAAGGTTTAAATTTTCGTGTCCGCTGTCATAACAAAACCCAACATTATGTGAAGAAAACCGTCCAAAAATTGCGTCAAGATGCTCAAAAGTCCATAAGTTCTCGAAAGCGAGTTTAACATTCTTTTGTTCCGCAAGATATACAAGTTCTTCAATTCTTTTTAATCCCAACTCCGAAACAGGGGGATATGGCGGAAAACCTGTAAGATGCATTACAACAGCAGGAATATCATAAAGCGCGCAATCATCTATACATGAAATGAGTATATTATCTTATTATTTTATACCTTGCGGCCTGTACACGCGGTTGTTTAATCCTGTATGACCACCCAATGGTTCATTTATTCCGCTAAACATGTTTAAAATATCCCAAATATCTTCATTGTCATCATGTGTTATGCGTATTGTCATCATATATTCACCATTTCTGCTTAAAAAAGAATTTCTAATGTAATGACAAGTCCAAACATGAGTGCCAACGCACCTGCAATAATCCCTATAATTGACATGAACATTTTTTTAAACGAAAGATGCTTGCGAATTAAAACTTCTTCATCCCCATGACCTTGTATTTCTGATGTACGTGAGATCAAGTATTCGCCAGGAGAAGTTGCTTTAAAATAACCTACGCTTATAGATTTACGAATCTGATTGCTGCTGGATGTTAAGTCCTTTTGTGGTATGAACTCTATTATTTCTCCAGTACTGCATTGTGATAATAGAAAATGTATATTTGGAAAAACATCATGAAACCTTCGGAAACCTATATTACGCACATGTACATTAAACACGCAACATATTGCATATACTCCCGCTTTTGGTACTTGCACAATTGTCTTCTTTTCAATAGCCGGGAATATATATTTCCACCCAATAAACGGGGATACTATTGTGAAAACACATAATGACAAAATAATTAATCCAATAATAGAAATTGATAAAAACACAAAATGCATATATAGCCTCCTATAACAATCATATTAGCTGTTTGCAGAACTCTATCAGTCCGGTAAAATCAAGAATTTCGGGAGTGTAAAAATGCTACACTCCTAACAATACCGATAAAAACCATGATTTAGATTTGTATTTCTGTGGATAAAATGTGTAGATAACTGATTAATATGAAAAGCAAATTTTGAGATTTCACGTTGACCACACATCATTGGCTGTTGTCGTTATTGTAGTTACGGCACTTCTAAACTCATTAGGATCGAAGCTCAAGTTTAAATCAAATCCAAGACCAAGTAACGCAGAGAGAGAAGCTCCTATATATATACCTTCATCCCGAATGCCCGCTCGTTTTGTCCCACCAACAGAACCCGCATAACCTCGTACATTGCCGCTTACTTGCAGCCCCATGAAATTTATTTCGCTGGTGACACCGGCATTAGCAAGATATGCTTTGGCACCTGCTTCGAGATATGCATTTATCCCTGCACTACTTAGTTCAAGTCTCGCCCCGGCATGTGCATTTGCACCTAATGCAGTTGCAGATGCTCCTACATTTTGACCTAAAACATGATTACCAAGACTTGCATTTACACTTCCTGATGCCACAGAAGCATACGCTCTTGCGCTCGCTCCAACACCAGCATAAACAAAACGCTCTCTCAATATATGTGCATTCGTATCTTTACACCACTCCCAAGTAGAAACATACTCGCCAAAATTCAACCCAGCTTGCGCATTACCATATACTCTCCCTAAATAACCACTAGCGTTGATATCAAGCATACGATAATTTAGATTCGCATGACTTTCAAATAATGAAAAAGAACCAAATGCATTAAAAGATGTCGGAGTTGCAGTAACACCATAATTTTGCCTTAGTAAATACGCATTTGCATCTAAACTAAGGTTGCCTCGTTCAAAATTAATTAGTTCGTACTGTCTCCATGATATACCACCTGTCTCATTTATGTCAATGTTTTGCCACCAGTTAAACCCGCTGTTCATACTTCTTTGTACACTACTAACATTAACCTCCGTGGCAGCCACTGCGTTTTGTTGGCTAAATGCATCAACCTCGCCGCCAAGAGCTATTACGGCCTTGTTTTCGTAATTTGTCACAATGCTTTGAAGTTCGTCCACAAAGGAGGCTATATCATTTGTATCGCTGCCCAGACGGGCCAAGTCCCGGCCAAGATCAATGATGGCAGCTTGTATTTGGGGGATTCCAAAGCCGGACATGCCGCTAAGCCTGCGGGCTTGTGTAATTAGCTCACTCTGTGCAGATGTCAAGCTGCTGCTGACATCACGGAACTTCTCAGTTGTTCCGTTTAGCTGGTCAAATTTTAGTATAAAGTCGCTCATTGGGTCATTCTCTCCTTGTCCTGTTTGGCTTTGCTGAAGTTTGTCGCAAGTATACCACAGGCGGTTACGATTTGGAGAGGTGGCCTGACGAAATGCACGACATAACGAAAAAATCTCTTTTTTACTCTGTCTATAGTACAATATGTAAACCAGAATTTTGCTGGTGGTCATTTTGACCACCAGCAAAAGTTCTTAATCAAAGAGCTTAGATTCTTGCACACAACAATGGTTCAGGGTCTAGTTCTGGCAATAGGTGTTTAATTTAGTGCCGATAATTATTTTCATAATTGGCTCCCTCACCGCCAAGAGCCGTTAAGGCCTTGTTTTCGTCTTCGATTACAATTTTTTGAAGCTCGTCCACAAAAGCAGCTATAACATTTGTGTCACCGCCTAGGCGAGCCATGTCCCGGCCAATAGTACTGATAGCCGCTTGTATTCTAAGGATTCTAGCGACGGACATGCCGCTAAGCCTGCCGGCTTGTGTGGTGGTTTGGTCTTGCGCTGGTGACAAACTGTTTCTGATAGCACGCAACTTGTCAATTGTTCCGTTTAACCGGTCAAATTCTAATATAAAATCACTCATGGGGCGTTCTCTCCTTGTCCTGTTCGTATTTGCTGATAGTAGTCGCAAATATAACACAAAATATTGCGTTTGGGAGAGTGACCTGACGAAATGCACGTTTGATGGAACGAAATGCACGAAAGAGATCATACAGTCCCTTCTTTAAGCTTATCCATTCACATTATAATGCGCAGATAACAAGTTCATAGCCTTTAAGAATTTATACATATATATAATTGGCCCTACAATTATTAAACAGCCAAGTACACCCCAAAGCCAAAACGTGGCGGCACCAAAACTGTAGGGAATACCACGCCGTGCAAGTTCTCTGCCAATACGGGAACATAATTTGTGAGTCCATACAATAGCACCAATACCAAAGGTAATAGGGGCAATTATAAACAAAAGCAGGCAATAATGCATTGTTCTTCTGCCATCGTATCGCTGGGCAATTATATTAATGTCGGTAGAAATGCCGGACATAACAATAATCGGATAAATACCAAAGGTAATGGGTGAAAGAAGAATATATAGCAATAAACTTCTGTTGGTTTTGAGCTGTCCTACTGGTGCGGTCATGGTCACATTTACATTAACCGTAGTATTGCCGGACGCATCCGGTACTGCAGTGGCAACGCCGGCGGTTTGCCCAACCGGCCTTGGGGCTTGCGGGCTTGCGGTTGCTTGAGCGCCCGATGTTGTATTAGTTGTGGTGCCTTCAGATGTCATATTAAATACCTCCAAAACCATATTTTTTAGGAAAAACAGTAATAGCCCAACAAGTGCAACGGCACCATATCCCAAAATAATGTATAAGATAGGAACGCCAACGCCGCGACGGAAAAACAGTGGCATAATAAATACGGCAAACAGTGCAACGCCGCCCAATGCTACAAGCAGTTTATCAAGCAAACCTTGTATGCCACGCCACCGTACATATGCAATCGCAGCAGGAACTGCAAGAAGAACTATTGAAATTATCAAAGATACAAAAATTCTTCCGCCGCTAAGGTTTACGGAAAAGACTTCTCTTCCCAAACCTGCAAATCGCAAATCAAGTATTGCGACACCGCGCGTAAACACGGTTGCAATTGTGAAATAAACGGCTAGCATGTAAAAATACATAGGGCTTTCTATCAGGGCCAGTATTTTTTCGAACTCGCCTGGTAATTTGAGTTTTAGCATGTCGCGCACACCGATAAACGCAACAAAAAGCAGCCCAAGAATACATAGTATAAGGGCCAAAATTTGAAACCGGGCCGTACCTGTAAAAGTGGCAAGTACTGCAAACAGCAAGCCAAAACCCGCCGCACCGGCACTTAAAAAAAGCTTGAATTTTGCATAAAGCGCACTGTCGTAAATAAGAACAGCCGCCGGGATAAGCACAACAATGAGCATAAGCCCGCCAAACCAGTTCATAGTGCTTAACGCAAACAGGAATGTGATACCCATCAATAGCCATTCTATTGGAATGGGTAGGGCAGTTGAACCCGCGGCCGGCGCAGCACCTGCAGGCCTTGCTGTAAAAGCAGATGATTTGCCAACATTAACAGTTAGTGCAAGTGCTGTCCCGCAGCCGGTGCAATGCGCCGCCGCAACAGCTTTACCGCAGCTGGTGCAAAACTTAGACTCTGCGAGGGTGGAACTCATTGGGGGTAGGGGCTGCTGCTTTGCAACTCCACATTTGGTGCAATACGCCGCAGAAAATTGTGTGCCGCATTTTTCGCAAAAGGTCATGACTACGCCTCCCTTTTTACGCCGCAAACTCCGCAGAAAACATCGTTTTCGTCTACAACAAATTCGCAAATTGTGCAAACCGGCATTGGCTTTGCAAAAAACTCGTCAATGTTTAGGCCGCAACCGCCGCAAAATGTGCCTTCAAAAGCGGCTTTACACTGTGGGCAAATTCCGTCGCCTTTGTTTGGACGCTTTTTGCCAAGGTGTGCGTTTACTTCTGCATCCAACTTCAAAAGTTGGGCAGACATCGCTACAAGCTCTGGGTCTGCCAATTGCTTTTCGCGGGCAAGCATATGTACCCACTTACCCATTTCAACTAATTTTTGGATTTTTTGCTTTTCTTTTTCTGCTGACATTTGCAATTCCTCCAATATATATTTTTTGTACTTACCTAACGTAGAACTCCAAATACCTGCCAAACACCCAGCCTGTTCCCCTGCTGGTGGATACTTGCACCCAGTTACCTTGCATTTGCAGTATGGTTACAATATAGCCAGCGGGAAGGTGGTTAAATGCCGCGTGGCTTACGCCCGGGCCCCTGCGAAGGTGCAGATAATGGCAGTTTGCAACAACAGCAACGGGAGTCAGAACAATTTCTACTACTACCGAAAACTCTTCAATTGGTTCCAGCAGTTCTTGCTCTATCTCTATGATTTCAACAGTTTCAACAATTGGTGTAACTGCCACTTGTAGTATGCCAGTAAAAATCTCACGGATAAAGGAAATGTCGGCCCAGGCATCCAGGTTGATGAATACAGGGTTTGGCACAGGTGTACCTGCCGCAGCAGAAAGGCTTATACCGCCATGTTCATCTGCAAGTTGCAAAGCAAATCCATAATCTGTTGTTGTAAAAATCCCCTCGATTGTTTCTTCAAATGTGCCCCAGTCGCCATCTTCTTTTAAGGTAAGGGTCAAAGCACTGGTAGCGGGGTCCCACGCAATGGTTAGATACATTGTATCGACCCGTGGTTCTTCTCTCCAGCGGTTTGTGCTGGTTTCTGTAGAAGCAAAATGATGAACGCGCAGTTCATTTGTGTGCATCAATTCCCATACCACAACGGTTGTATTGCTTGACCAACTGTTGTTATCCACAGTTTCAATTACCCAAACATCGGTTGCGCTCGCGCCAAAGTCGATAGAGAATGATGATACCATTTCATCGATAAAAAGGTCGTATTCGATTACGCTAAAGCTTACACGGCGTGTTCTGCCCGTTGCATCTGTATAGGTGGCAAATGCGACGTGGCCTTGTACATAGTCGCGTTCTGCCTTTAGCTCGTCGCGAATGTCTTCGAAGAACAGTGCCAACTCATACATACCCATTTCACGCATGGGGTTGATGTATATGCGGTCGATTAATCTAACAATTACGTCTATAACCGTCTCTGCTCCAACTGAAATGTTGGTACGCTGTACATCAATTTCTTCCCCGCCAGAGGTTATTGTAACCAGAGCAGTATCTGTTTGTGCGCGAAGCACCAGCAACAAGAACAAGTCCGCAAAATCTAGCGGATTAAATTCAATGGCCGCGTCAGAATTTAAAAAGTCAATCCACATATTTGCATAATAGATTATCATATCTATTTCGTAATCTGGTGGCAGTTCGTGGATATAGCCCCTTTCGTATAGGCTGTTAATAAAAGTGTACAGGTCATCGCCAAAGGTGGCATAGCGGATGCCCAAAAGGTAGTCGCCAAGTTCTGAAACACGCATGGCAAGGCGTTCGCGGTTAGAAAAAACGTCTATTTCCACGTCTGTCCAGCGGTCAAGAACTTCTAAAAATAGGGCGTATTCTGCATTCTTAAAATTTGAGTAGAGACGAAACATTGTCCTGTCCTGGTAACCGCGCCAGTCTACATTGTTTACTTCTACTTCAACTACGCCGTGTACAAGGCTTTCCAATAGAATAAGCGATGCCTCCATTGGCGAATTTTCTACACGCTCTTGCAGTTCGTTAAGCCAGTTTGGCATGGCTTGTGCCGTCATTGTCAGCATTGCAACAAAGCAAATGCCTGCGATTAATTTTTTAAGCATTGATACTCCCCTTACCTAAAATTTTATTTTGTAAAAAGTAACATAAAAAGCCCCGCTGGTCAAGGGCGGGACTGATTTAAAACTAAGCTAAACTAAACTTATTCTTGATATCATTTATGATTTCGTTCATGGCCTCTTCGCGGTTTTGGGAAACCTCATAAATGACAAGACCGAATTTTTGAAATTTTTTGCGGAAATTGCGGCTGTATTCCATGTTGCCAGCTACATGTGTTTTTAGTTCCTCGTCATTAAGGTTGTATGTCCAATCATTCTCGACATCATGTTCCCGTATGGCATCAAATAGTTCTTTGGGTGCTACGCTTGGGTAAATCAAGCCTATAAGCAGGCAGTTGTCCTTCCATTCATCATACATGTCCAAAATCGGCATCATTTTTTCCAGGTCAAAATGGCTGCCGCTTCCTTCAATTACAAAATGAGTTCCATTGTGACAAGTGGAACGGTAAGCTAGCCCACCAATAAAATGCGCAAGAAATGGTGTTAAATTGTCAACAGTAGCACCACTGTCATATGAGCTGTTGATTCCCAGTTGGGGTAAAGACCTTTTGAACGCTGAAATTATATCATCGGTGCCGATAACGCTATAATTTAGCTCCTCGTTCAATTTTTTTGCCAACGTTGTTTTGCCTACTCTTCCAGTCCCGAGTATGATTATGTTTTTCTTCATTCTTGCATTGCTCCTTTTACTTTTTTTATTTTTTGCAACAAAAAAACACGGTATAACCGTGCTAATAAATTACCTAGCATGGCTGCCCATATTCAGGCAACCAAAACAAACGGGGCTAGATTCCCGCTTTAACGGTTGACCTGTAAAATATTTAGTTTACAGTTACCTCAAAATATATGCTCATCATAAATATCATCTCCAATCACTTTTAATTTTGAAGAATACTACCTTCATCTGCATAATATCATGTCTTGTCCATAAGTACAACGATAAAAAAAGAACACAAAAAAATAAACCAACTGATAGGGAATCCCTACCAGTTGGCCAAATCAAAATATTTTAGCATACCCGGCATGACATGGCTCACAATGTCATACTCGTCGTATAGGCGGCTTTGCACGATGTTGATCATGCTTGGCGGCGCGTTTTCAACTGTGATTTTGTGTGCGTTGTCCAAAATGAAATTTGCCATTGCGCCATACATGCCAAAGCGGCCGTGGCAGTATAGCGAAATATCATCGACACTAAAAACTTCCTTTAACATTTGCAAGGCGCGAAGTACATCCCAAGTCCATAGGGCGGGCAGGCTGTCGTTTTGCCATATGGCAATATGCGAAAATTCGCAAAACGTGCCTTCGAAGCGGTGCATTGGCATTGTATTTACACGGTTTGGTTTTAGCGGGCCGGTACCTGTAACGTCTAAAATAGCGGCGGCGCGGCCACTCTTACATGTTTCGCGAATCCAGGCAAGATGTGGGGCAAGGGTTTTGCTGCCGCCATCCCAAATCGCCAGCGAAACCGGCAGTTTTGCATCTTCCGGGGTGCCGTGTGGGGTTATATACAGTATATTGTTAAACACATTTTCGTTGGACCAATACAGGATTGTTTCTGCCCTTAGCTCGTTTATTTTTACATTGCCAAAGCGGCGAATATTAAATGGCACGGGCTTGCGGTTGTAATTGACGCGCTGTTTTAGCCAGTCCTTTGCTTCGTCCCCAGTGGCTTTTGGTAGCTGGTTGTAGCGTTTTAGGTTTTCTTCGAAGATGAAAACGGCGTCGGGATATTGCGCGCGCACTTGGCCGGTGGCTGTGGCTTGTAGGGTGGCTGGTGACGGGACGCCGAGGGCGGCGTCCCCTACGGTTTCCGTTTGACGGGTGTTTTGTAAATGCTTGCAAAAAAATTCTGCCGTGGCATTGGCCATTTCGGGCGAAAACCCGTGTTTCACTGGATGGGAAAACAGCTGCAAATTGTCGCGGCTTCCCAGCAATTCGTAAAAACGCTTTGCGCTTTCCGTAGTCCGGCGGGTACCTTCTATTGGGAAGTAGTCGTATTCGGCAGCAAGCACGATTACCGGCTTTGGTGCCATAGCAATCATTATGTCATCATGGTCGAAACCGTATTGAGCCATGCCGTTCCAAACTTGTTCGGCATCTACCGCAATGCCTGTAAGCATATTTTCGGGCAGGCCGGTTACAACAGTACCTATGGCTGCAGCGGCAATGCGGTCATCGCCCAGCATCATAAGGCCGGTTTGCGTCCCCCCGCCAGAATTGCCCACAACTGCAATGCGGGACGCGTCTACGTACGGCAAACTGCAAAGATAGTCTACCGCACGGCGGGCATCGTGCAGGAAGTATCGCGCAATGCTGTCGCCAACCAGTAACGCTTGCGCGCCTACATAGTCATGTTCCGGGCAGCAGGGTGGTATGTCTGTGCCTTTTGTGGCCGGATTATAGTAGCTGAAGCGTTCGCCCTGGCCAACTGGGTCAAGCGCCAGCACAACAAAGCCTGCGCGAACCAAAGTTTGGCATACATTTTGATATTTTTCAAACGCTTTAGCCAGCGGAGAATGCCCGCATACAAACAGTGCGGCCGGGGTTTTAGCCCCAGACTCTGCTACACCGTTTGGCAGATAAAGATTGGCGGTTGCGTATACATTCTCTCGTGGTGTGAAGGTAAGTGGCTGAATTGTATAGGTTTCGCATGGAATAGGCGGCGCAAGCACGGGGTTTAGTTCGCAATCTGATTGCGGCAGGCCGCCCAGCGCGTCTACGAAGCGTTGACGCAAAGCTTGCTGATACGCCTTTGCCGCCGCCGCATCGCCCTGTTCAATAAGCGCGGTTTTTGCGGCTGCGCCCTTTTCGACTTTTTCCAAAAATGTTTTGTGCAAGTAGTTTTTCATTTGGTCGCCCAAGTCGTAATACGTCAGGCAGGGCGGGCAGTTTTCCAGGCCTTCTATGGTTATTCCACCGTCGGCGTCGTAGTTGGTGATAATGTGCAGGTCAAGCTCTACGTTCATGTGTGTTCCTCCTTTGCAGGATTTTTATTCGTAATAAACATCATATCTAAACGTCAGCGGGTCTTCCTTATCCTGTACTTCAACTTTGCCAAGTGTGTACCAGCCGTCTTCGTCGCGGCCTTCGTTTGCGAATTTGATGATTGGTTTGTCTTCTACTTTATCCAGCATAGCAATTTGGATATCGTAGTTGCCAAGCGGCATATCTGCAGGGATAAAGATTTCGCTGTTTTGGATTGTGTCGCCCGGCATCCATTCGCGGATATCCGCATGGTGCTTTACTATGAAGGTTCCATTCTGGCCTTTGAAGCGGAACGCAAGCGGATAATCCCGGTAACATGGCGCAACGCCCAGGTTCTCCCACCAGGTATGGAATTCCATTGTGCGTCCGGGGCGCAGGCGCGGCGGGCAGGCGAAATGGCGAAGCGCGAAACGGTAGCCCATTTTATTTAGCCAGCGTTCAACATGCGGTTCCCATTCCTTTGGCACGGCAGAAGATTTTGAGTTAAAGGTAGAGATATGCCATTTAAGCGATTGGTCAATAATATAGTCAATATCCCAGCCGCTGCGCAGCCAGTGGTTCATAACCCAGCAAACTTCCATTGAAACCGGGCCCTTTTTCCACGCGTCGGCCATACCGCACACAATAATTTGCTGCGGGTATCTGTTTAGCATGTGCGCGCAACCCCAGTTAGAGTCGTCGCTCATGTCGCCTAGGCAGTCGAAGCGGTAGCCGCCAATGGCCGCCTTGGATAACAAATATTTATTTGAAGCAGGGTCTGTTAGCATTGCCAGCAGCGGTGTTTTTGTGAATGTGTCGGTATAGGCGTTGATTAGGGCTTTCATGCAGTCTTCTTTGATTTTGTAACTGCCCGCGCCCTCACCCCATGGGCCAAGAATGGACACGTCTACGGATTCCAAATCTGGGTGGCCATCGTACTTTTCGCCCATTGCACGAATAAACTTGCCAAAATACTCGACATACAGCGGGTTTTCTGGGTGGACGGCCCATTTGTCAAATGTCTCAGGGCCTACAAGTGCGCGGAACCAGTCCGGCACATCCAGGGTTTTGTCTTCTACAACGCCGTGGCCATATGGTGCGATACGAAGCATTAGACTTTGCCCGCGGGAACGGGCCGTTGCGAATGCCTTGTCAAGCATATCCCATTGATACGCGCCTTTTTCCGGCTCAAGATACCGCCAATATACGCGGAAATATGCCACTGTAGATTGCGGGTGGTCTTCGTTTGTCAGGTCGCCGCTAAAGTCTTGATACTCGATTGGGAAGCCTTCTGTCCATTTGAAGCCCTCGTTTAGCTTGTCGCCGTTGAAACGCTGGAATGTGTTGAAACCAATGCCCGGGTTTTGCAGGACATCGTTAATTACTTTTGGGTGAACACTAATCATTTCGCCATAAAGTTTGTCTACTCTCATGTTGTTTTCCTCCTTGTATTCAAAAGGGGTGCTGCCCCAACTCTCACAGCCTGTCATTGCGGGCTTGACCCGCAATCTTCATGCAATAACTTTATAACCAAGTTCATAACAATAACCACAGTTAAGCATTATTACGTTAACAGTGATAGACTTGGCTTGGAAATTTTCAACCTGAAGATTCCGGGTCAAGCCCGGAACACGTCATTCTAATTTACGTGATTATGCACAATTGATGAAAATGCTTTAGCGAAAATGAAACCTGCACAGCCCAAAAACCACTCAGATGGATGT
>Ga0123352_10017621_pt1 | contig 11377 bp, 8 predicted proteins | sample TergutLab28metaG_FD_89700 | JGI IMG/M metagenome (GOLD analysis project Ga0123352, IMG submission 89700) | Labiotermes labralis P1 segment gut microbial communities from Petit-Saut dam, French Guiana - Lab288 P1 | ecosystem: Host-associated > Arthropoda: Insects > Digestive system > Gut ... | reverse complement strand
GCAACAATCATGTAACTATAATCCTAAAAAGCTTGTAACCTGCACCCAAACAATGCAAGATTGATGCTACTGTAATATTACTAATACAATATTGTACCAACTAGGTAGCACTAATACTGTATATTCGATTATAATATGATAACTACAATGACGTATCCAACATCATTTGTAACGATTAACGGGATGAAAATAAATTGATTGATTGATTGATACATTGAAACCCAGTCCTCTAAATGTTACTTTCCAGTAATCTCAAGACAGACATCAATCCTTTCAACAGAGACCACCATTTTATACTGCAGGCAAAGCAGTGCAGTCATAAAATGTAAACAGAAATATTTTGATCACATTTACTGACAGCACGATTTAGGGTACAGGAAACACAATGAGCATTCTCTTTGTTTAGTTCTCTGATAAACAGTCTAGCTATGACTGCCAAAAATATACTGCTCATGTTGGCTGCAACATCACACCTTGTACCAAGACATTCATTTGAACTGAATCCAACTTTTTCAATTGAATTTACACTTTAATTTTTAATGCAACAGCAATTTGATTGGAAAATGCACGAAGTATGTTAAATTGCTCTTTCATTTCCGAACTTTAAACGAATTCTGTCACAGTCAGTGTCCAATATACCCAAAAATTTGATTCACCTGATCCACTTCTGAAATGGCTTGTGTGGTTATCTGAGATTATTAGAAAAATGCTGCTGTTTTTATGTTATCAATAACGTTGATTATTGTTAGAACAAGAGTTAAGATAAATAATGACTATACAGAAGAGTTTAAAGTAGAATCTGCAGTAAAATACCAGATCCTCTACCTGCAACTTAGTGCAGGTGCAGATGCAATGTTAAAGCAACTAGATTTAAGAGGAAACATATCTACGCATTAAAAACGGTGTTCTGCCTATGCTGATGGTACATTTATAACCACAAGAACAAAACATTCCCTAAATGATACATGGCAAAAATTGAAAAATCAATTAATACATTTTGGATTAATTGTTAATGAGCAAAGAACTAAATATTGAAGGTGTTCAAGAAAAAAATTGAAGTGAATGATACAGATACCGATTCTAGATATTTAGAACATGTGAAGTCCTATAAGTATCTTCTATCAATTGTAAATGGAGATAATTCCATTTTAGAAATTACAAAAAGAATTGCTCTGGGCAGTAAATCTTAGTATGTCAATCAAAAAATATTTAAAAGCAAATTAGTATCAAAGAAAGCCAAATTAAATTTATATTGGGCTATGAAAAGACCTGTGATAAAATATGCCATCAAAATGTGCGTATTAAAAGAATCTACGAAACTAAAATAATTAATAACTAAAGGAAGATATTAACAAGAATATTCAGACCTATAATGGACAGTAATGGCACAAGGAGAATTAAAATACATGATGGATTAAATAACATAACTAGAAATAATATAATTAAATACATTAAGGCTCAAAGATAAAGCTGGTTTGGCCATGCACAAGGGATGACATATGATAAGATAAGTTTTGATAAGTCTTTTCAAATCACTTCACATATTTGTGCTACTTTGGTTTCTCCTATATCAGTTTCTGTTTCTGTACCTGATTCCGTTTCAGTCACATTTAAATCAGTTGAATCACCGTTTTTTGTTATAACTCATACTTGGACAGGTGACCTTGCTGCTCTCTTCTGCTCTGTTACTATCATTCTTCAGTTTCACCTGAATCGCATGTCTTTAAGAAAAACAAATGAGGTTTTGGTGTAACTTCGAAAGCATGTTTTCTCCCCCTCTTGTGATTTTCTGTTCTGGTTCTCTGAAGACATTTTCATCTGTTATGGGACTAATTATATAAACTTTACACTAATGCATCAGTGTGTCTACATCAGTGTGTCTACATCAGTGTGTCTACATCAGTGTGTCTACATCAGTGTGTCTACATCAGTGTGTCTACATCAGGTTCCAGCACCAAAGTTAATAGACTTTTGTAGTAGCATAAGGTTGCCACTAGCTGCCTCTTGAATGGAACCTCAGATCACTGAACTTGTGGTCTGATGTGTATCTGTCAAATGGAGACCACTCAGTCATGAAGAGTTCTCACAATCAATGGTGAATTACATTTGATGGCACAACTCAACTTAAGTAGTCTAAGCTACTATCTTTACACACACTACTGAAAAGTTAGGAAGTCAATTTTAATTTTTTTTATTAATGTTGCATAAATTAACTGATTCTGGGATCTGGATGGGGTCCCAGTGCTTTGCATAACCTGTACCGCCCATAGTGTTGCTCCTGCATGTAACTTCTCTTCTTTTCACAAACTGGAATACTGTTATTGGTTTGGGAGTACGCATAGTGAAACTGTGCTCCCTTAGGTCAGAAACTGCAACCAGCCTACTCAGATGCCAGATTGTTTGGTCATGCATATTACTAATAAGGCGATATGCAGGACATTATTTCAGCACTGTACACGTAACGCTATTATTTCAGAATGGTTTATATATTGCAGTAAGTTCCATTCTTTAGCACTGTTTATATATAGTAGCAAGTTTCATTATTTTTGTACTGTTCATATACATTCCAGCAAGTACCATAATTTTAGAACTGTTTAAATACTGCAGTGAGTGCCATTATTTTCACAATGTTCATACATTTCAGTAAATACCATAATTTTGGAACTCTTTATATACAGCAGTGGTTCCATTATTTCTACACTGTTCATGTATTTAATGTACACGATCACCACATGTACACTGTTATGTCCTGACATGCCCAGTATGGTAGGTGAAACTTCTTACGGGATACGGGTGGGGTTCATCGAATAGGATAAAGTCCTCATGATTTATTTATTTATTTATTTGCTTCTGAGGTAGAAAGCCTGCTCTTGTCCAGTTCATCAATTAAAATCATATTATAAAAAAACAACCCCCACAGTCACTTCACTCCAGAACCATTAATCTGTGCTTTAGGTGACCTCACTATGAGCAATCTTGCTTACACTGCTCACTTGACTGCCAGCATCAGTATGAAAATGCATTTTCTTAGTTTACTGTCATCTTGGGTGGAAGGTTTGCTTGTGTTAGGACACTACCATTCACTGTACATTACATTAATACTACTTCATGTTTCTCACGCCTTCTATGGATCAGGTAAACAGATTTTATTCCCCTTTGTTGGCTACCCATTGGGTTTCCGCCTCAAAGATCTCTGTAGCCAATCCTTCCTACTTTTCACTAAAGGTTTCTTGAATGAACCCTTACAGTGAAATTTATGACAGATGGCTTAAAACCGCCAGTAACTGAGGGTTAGCAATCGTTTTAACTGATTAATAATTGTACCAAAAATGTTTTGCTACATTAACTAAGTGCCATAATTTTAGAACTATTTATATATTGCAGTGAGTTCCATTATTTTTGCACTGTTCATATATTTAACTAAGTGCCGTAATTTTATAATTGCTAATATATTGAAGTGAGCTCCTTTATTTTTGCACTGTTCATATATTTAACTAAGTGTCATAATTTTAGAACTGTTTATATATTAAAGTGAGTTCAATTATTTTCATACGGTTCATATATTTAACTAAGTGCCACAATTTTAGAACTTTTTATATATTGCAGTAGGTTCCATTATTTTTGCACTGTCTATATATTTTAGTAAGTACCAGAGTTTTATACCTGTTTGTACAGTGCAGTGAGTTCCATTATGTCAGCACTGCTTGTATTTTTCAGTAAGTACCTGTAAGACCTGTTTGTATACAGTGCTAAGTACCACTATATCAGCACTCTTTGTATATCTTGAACTACTTTTAGCATATATAACAAATCTAAAAATTACTACTTTACTTAATGAAGTTTTTATCAGTTTGTAATTAGAAATTCTAACAGTACTAAAGTTTGACATATGGCCAGAGTTATATGCATACCAATAAGGGTAAATGGAGTATGTAATTGTGAAAATTAAGTGCTCAAACTATCATGTCAGGAGACCCTCTGGTGTACCTTCCTTTTTGCAACAAAATACATTCCTACACTGATACAGTGCTGGTTTGCAAGTCCTAACATGCCACAATGAAATTTCATCTCTGTTTTACGTTTCTGACAATAACTGAAGGTCCTTCAATCGCTTCTTGATTATATGCATTAAGCACTGTCCGCTGACCTTGCCACTAGCATCAGCTGCTCAACAGACTAAATTTATGTTTGGAAAACATTGTGGGCTCACACAACAAAGAATTTGTGTGACAGCCTAGTACAAAATTAATGATTTTCAAATGCAATCAGAACTCAGAAAAGCACATGTAAGCAGATGATTATAAATTCTGTTTCACACTTTTACTAGGCTCTCACTACTTCTGATCCGCTAATTAGGAAGAAACAATACACAGTGGAGTCTTGAAATAAGTGATTCAATCCAAGTGACAAAACCATCAAGAAAATCAAAATGCATTTTAATGTACATTGCCTTTGTGGTTTCAGAACTTACAAAATACCAGTAAGAAAGGTACACAATAACTTTGGAAGTATAAAGATCTTGAGTGTGTATCTTTAATAAAGTACAGATAGTTTCTGGAAGCATAAAATACATAAAATAATTGAAGGAGAGTCAGTAACTCATGAAAGCAATGAACCTCACTAAATGAAAGAGCTTCAACGAGCTGGGAGTGATTTGCTTAATAGGAGGAGAATTGACAGAAGCCAACTTGCTAGTCATATGGTCTCCTATTTCTTAGAACCAGTCACGAAAGGTTGAGACAGCGACACTGAAATGGGTGATCATGAAATGTGAAAATCCTGAACATCGAGACTCTACTATTTTGTGAACGAAATTGGTGTAATGCACTATGTTCTTGTTAGATGTTTACATCCAGTTATGAGTACTGAAAGCACATGCTGTGCCAGCTGAAACTCAATGTATTGAACAACAGACTTTCCTAAGACTTGTGCTTACCCATAATGTAATTATTACATACACAAAAACAGAGGACAGATGTGACACATCTAATGTGTTCTTGAAGTTGTGAAAGCTCTAGGAAAAACATTGTATGTTTTTTGATATTAATTAGTTTCTAAAAATAGTCCTTGTGGGTTTCTTGTAAGTGTTTCAAAGGAACTAGGCATTTATTTATTGTTCTACAGCTATCTGTATAAATGAGCCAATTATGATAATCGTTTGCACCTGCACACCAGACAATCAAAAGTCAATTGCAATTTTTGGTTATACATACATGCGTGAAAGAAAGATAGCAATAACCATTTCAACCACCACGGAACAACAGCTGATCATAATATATATATAATACTGTTCCATCCTCCTGTAACTGTGGCACATTAGGATGAGACCACGTGGCCGGCAAGTACCCATCCCCCACTGTCCTGCTATTTCAAAGATAATTCTCAGCTCAGTCAAGCTCCTTGTTGCATTAAGTTATGCTGATTGTGTTCATACTTTATGGAATTAGACTCTCCTTCTATCACTGAATGTATTTTGTGTTTCCAAAATGTTATTCAAGTAAATCTTGTGACTCTGAATAATACAAGTTCATTTGAATAACCAATTACCATCCCCAGTTAATCACAAACTTCAAGACTCTCTCCTGCATACCTGAAGTATGTGTAACATTTGAATAAAAGTATGACAATTAATTTAAATGTGGAAGTCATTCATATAACATGCTGTTTGTTGCATCATACTTAGGCATTACTAGACTTGTCACGGTCCACATCGTTTTGCAGGCTCCTGGACCCACACAGAACACGATTCTTAGATACTGTAATGAGCCACACCAATACTCCAGACACGACTGTCCATACTCCAGCCATGTAGAAGGACAGATCCCATGTACCTGTGATGTCAAAGAGCAGACCTGGAAGTCATAATAAGCATATGTTAAATCTTTACTGCCCAGTGGTTACTATATGTAGCACCACTTCAACATCCAACTCTATGCTCCCCACACAGTGTAACTGTGTTTTGTCTGGATCTCAGAAAAAACAGTGAGTGTTGCACTACATGGCCTTAACTGACTGGTTTTTTGAAGGTGACACTGGGTTTACTGTGAGGAAGAAACTAAGTTTTGCAAGTTATTTAGTTAGGGTTAAGTGATAACGGATGTTAGATGTGATCTGTAATACAGTACAGCATGACAGTGTCTCCATGATGTGCCATCACATGTTATGGGTCAGTCAACTCAAGTGGCTGAGTGTGTATTTGCAAAAACTGAATCCTTCTGTCATGCCATTTGTTTCCATTCACATATATCTCCTTACTAATGGTTACAGTTGGCAAATGTCATTTTCTGACAACAGGCAAAATGTACAGTAGCCATGGCTGACAGAAATGTTGAAGTGCTGCAGTCGAGTGTTGGATGCAGTTTGGATCCTCACTCCCAGTCCGTTGTTTGTAAAGCACATGAGTAAACTTTACTTTCTTAACTTGATCAGTACTGAAGATTCAGGTCCAAAATATCAGTTAACTATTCACCATTCACCATGGTGTCACATTTCACAAGGCTTTAAGCTTCATCAGCACCACTGTGGTGAGAACCTCCAAATCCACAGATAAGTATTATTATTATTATTATTATTCCTTTAAAGCTTTAGCTACTGAGTATTGTGACACTGACAGGGAAAGTAACCATATGGCAGGTGAAAAATTGGTAATTGTGGTTCTTTTGAAGGAAAGAACACTATCATGCAATGAACATGTACGAACCTCCCAATGGTGGTCCCAGCAGGTTTCCAATACCTTGACACAGTAGAATAAGGCCATAAGCAGTTGTAAAATTTTCTAGAGGAACCAGCTGAATCAGTATGGGTGGGGTAAAGGAGAAACAGGATGCAAAGAACAGGCCAAAAAGAGCCACTGTTGTAAGAAGCGGCCAGTAGTGTTTGATAAGTAGTGGTATTGCAAATGTGGTTACTCCGCACAGCACTAGGTTCGCTGCATAAGCCTTGGTTATATTCATCCATGGTTGATCTCCAGTCAAACCCCAGGAAATCTGTTGGAATAAAAAAAAAAAATGCTGTCAGTTATGTTTCCATTATGGTACTTACTATGGCCATATTTTTAACTTCATACTCTCAAAATTATGGTCTTCAGGAATGTGGCTTAGGCTACATGAACAGGAACATCATCTGACAACTTGCATCCTTACAGCATGATGACAGGCAATGCAGTGCTCACTGCTAATCTGATTTGCCATGAGTCAGAGTCCACACATTTTATTTCAATGTATTTCAGTTAATATTAAGTATTACCAAATTTAAAGAAGCTGGTGGAGTGTCTCCCTTTGGCTCACAGACACAAGTACATCTGACAGATACATACATTGTCCAATGCTTGTAAATGTATTATAAGTTAAGCAAGTTGACATGAAAGGATTAGTGACAATTGTCAGATAAAATAATGCCACTGTATACATATATGTGTGTGTGTGTAGTTCACTAGTGAAGGATTCATGCTTATCAAACCTGCAATGGACCATTGCACCTGGACGTGACTACTACTAATACTACTACTACTATTTCTTCTTCTTTTTCTTCACTACCACCACCACCACCATCATCATCATCATCATCATCACGAACTCTGAAGGGCCAGCCTTAGTGCCTGTTCCTTGAAGTTGGTCCCTCCGTCTTTTCCTCGGGTGTTCTATGTTTCTCCTCCCTTTTGGTTGATACTACAGTGCCTGTTTGGGTATCCTGTTCTGTCCATTCTCTTTAAGTGTTGTAGCCACTTTTGTTGATACCAATGTACTTCCTGAACAGTGTTCTGCACACCCAGTTTGTCCCTAATGGATTGATTCCTTTCCCAGCCTAATTTAATTATTCCTAATTGGTGTCTTAAAAGTTTCATTTGTGATACATCCAGGCTTTGTTCATGTCCTTTCCTCAGTACCCAGGCTTCACTACAGAATTTTAAGGCTACTTCAGCTGTAATATTGTGGATTCTTAATTCTGTTTTTTTAGTCATCTGTCTCCATATGATGCCATGTAACTTGCTATATATCTGTATCTTCTCTTCTGATTCACATTTGTAGTCTGATGTAAGGTTTCCTAGGTATTTAAAATCTGATGTGTGTTCAGTAGGGTTACCATTTATGAAAGTTTTTACTCCTTGGATATGGTTCCCACACACTGCCATTGATATGATTTTTGTGTTTGATATGTTCGTTCTGTATTTTCTTGCTATAAGGTTTAGGTGTTATGTCATGGTTTTTAATTCATCGTCACAAGGGACCAATAGCATTTAGTCATCTGCATACAGCATTGTGTTAATTATCTTCCTGTTAGTTACATGGATGCCCTTATTCGTTACCATTTTGAAATCCTGTAAAATTTTACCAATGTCAACATTAAACAGTACTGGAGAAAGGCCACATCCCTGTCTTATACCTTTATTTACTTGTTTTGGTTCAGATACAGTTTCACTGAACATGACTTCATCCATATTATTGACTGCCTTTCATCTGCCTACATTTATTTCTGGAGCTAATACCAACCGATATTTGTAAAGTGTTTTTTTTTTCACACACAGGGACTGTATCAGTGAGCTAATGCAGAATCTGTAAACTTGGGATACATGAAGCCTCCTCAGGCAGTACGTTATTACACACGTGCAACAGCCTAAAACAAGGTCAAGGAACATTGCTGTGTAGACAATAAATAAAGCCTGTTTAAAACGAGAAGCTTTTGTATTCTCATACAAGATTATGACCTGAATTATTTTGCGATAACGTTAAGACCCACTTTAAATGGGCTTTGCGAGGTCTAAGTTTAGAGTCCAAAGGGTATAATCTGGAAAACGGGCACAGCTGTTTAGCTCATGATATGATCTGTAGTGATAATCTTGGTTAGCGGCAAGCGTTTTGGGATTGTTGATGTACGCCAGAAGGCGGAGGGTACTACGCTTGTAGCCGCACCCTTGACCACCTTCATTCATCGGTCGCGGTGTAGGCTTAGTGATGGCGTCACTGCATGAAGGTATTACCTTACCATGCCTATGAAGTTGGTGAGACCGATGACACTGAGGAGGGTTGACGGTTCCTTGTCCGAGTAATTATTCTTTTTCATGAGATCGACGAGGTAGAAGTAGGTAATGATGAAGCAGGTGAACAGCAGCACTGTTGAAACAGACATGAGCAGGAAGTGCCATTCATAGAACAAGGAGAAGTCCACCATACCCTTCACGAGGTCCAGTATGTCGGCGTACCATTTCTGTACGAAGCGAAACAAACACATCACGACATGCAGCCATTTCGTCACATACATGACAAATGTGAACCTTACAAAATGTTTTTCGGCTAGTTTATCGCTGACAGGTTCGGTACAGCTCTGTCATTTTTCAACATATTGCCAGATCGACAGCACACAGTACCTGCTGATCACTTGCTGTGCCTACAGCTGAACGAAGCAGGGTCTACATTTTGAACACTTTTAAGGTTTGCATGTAACTCACCCTCGTAACTGCATTTGACGCATAATTTAGAAACTAAAATGCGGAATTTTAACAAACGGCATTGAGTACTCCTTCAGTAGCTGACAGTTGCTGAACCTATCCGGATATTTTCCGTCTCTTTAAGGAACCACAGCGGCTCAGCAAAAGAATCTGTCCTGCGCCAAATCCTCATGACACACTCATATCCTATCTCTAACATATTTGCACGGACGTATCATCATCCCCCTCAGCTGACATATATCCCCCCCTCCCAGTACCTCCTTCTCGCGGAATGCTTGCTATCATTTGGTCTAGAATCTCTTTTCTTCCAGTTGGCTGCCTAAGAATGTAAGGATTAAATTACAAAGAACTTATAATTGTGCCCACTGTTTGTGCGGGTACGAAACTTGGTCTGTCACACTCAGGGAAGAAGATATGCTAAGCGCGTTCGAGAATGGGGCGCTGAGGAGGGTGTTCGGGACTAAGTGGGAGACAGTAAGTGGATACTGGATAAAACTAGACATTGAGGAGCTGTATGACTTGTACTGCTCACCATATAGTATTAGGCTGACCAAATGAAGAGGGATGAGATGGGCAGGGCATGTGGCACGCATAGGACAGTAGAGAAATGTGTACAGAATTTTGGTGGGAAAACCTGAGGGAATCAGACCACTTGTATAAAACCTGGCGTAAAGGGAAAGGTGATATTGAAATGTGCCGTAAGCAGATACGTTGGGAGGGCGTGGAGTCAATCTGCCTCAGGATAGGGACAGATGTCAGGCTGTTGTGAATACGGTAACGAAACTTTAGGTTCCATAAAATGCGGGCAATTCCTTGACTAGCTCATGAACTGTTTGTTAGCTTCTCACGAAAGGATCTGCACCATGAAGTTAATTAAAAATTGAAAGGTACAAGGGACGAAGCTCGGACCATGCAATTAACTTCCTCCTACTGCTTGTCGACTTGGATCAGTCCCGCACTGTGATCTCCAGTATGCCCTCTGGCACACTTCTGTGACAGTCTTCAGACTGCAGTTCGAGGAAGTCTCTCAGTTTGCATTCTGCTCAGATAATTTTATCATTTTCCTCTATAACCTTCCATTTATCATGTAACGCTTTCCGTTTGTCGTTATCTTCAGTGTTATCCAATTCTCTACGCTCTTTGACACATCGTGAGCACTTCATTTCCGCCGCTTGACATTTGCCTTCGTGTTTATCCTTCTTTTTAAAGTGCAGATATTCTCGTTTGCGCACTTTACATGTCCCTTTTATCATGTTCCCAAGCTCTGCAGCTTTATCGCATGGAAAACCATCCTCCGCCGGGACATCCCGTGACAGCCGCTGTGCGGGAGAGGTGATGGGTGCAGCCAGTTAAGACAGTGGAAACAAACAAGTGACGCGCACAGAGCGTGGTGAAGTGGAAAGACAATCAACGATATATGAAAACACGATCATCAGGTCTTTGTTTGTCACCTGAACTTTTGCAAGCACAGAGGTAAACCCCCCCCCGTTTTGAATGGCTGTCATAACAAACATCAGCATTAACTGATGCGCAGTGAACACCTGTGCAGCAGTAACTGAATTCCGTCGTTTATACACTGATGAACGTACATACGACAGTTCCACACATACTGGAGTTGACAAATAGTCTGAACAGTTGGTACGTAATGTGCAGTCCCTGATGATGGGCCACTGACTACCGAAACATGTCGGAGTTTACGTACATTAAAACATTACTGTGACATTAACGAAGTGCATGCATTGGTTAGTTTACATTATATTGATTTCAGTTGGAAAGGGAAGGATTCAGTCACAACGAGTTTGTTCTAGAAGGAAGAGGTGACGTAACGATTGCGGGAAGAAGCTGCCGGATCAGACCGGACCGGGCAGTCAATTTAAAGAAGAATCCAGTTTTGTTGCACAACAGCCACGTGCTCGTTCAGCGTAAACTGTT
>Ga0123352_10017619_pt1 | contig 11377 bp, 7 predicted proteins | sample TergutLab28metaG_FD_89700 | JGI IMG/M metagenome (GOLD analysis project Ga0123352, IMG submission 89700) | Labiotermes labralis P1 segment gut microbial communities from Petit-Saut dam, French Guiana - Lab288 P1 | ecosystem: Host-associated > Arthropoda: Insects > Digestive system > Gut ... | reverse complement strand
ACCCCTTATGGAAGCGGCGGAAATATTGCTCGCAAAAGGCGGCGGCGAAACTGAGAAGCAGATATATACATTACGCAAGGGAGATAACGACCTTGCGCTTCGCTATGAGCTTACAACCTCCCTCGCTAAATATGTTGTGCTACATTACAATGATTTGGCATTCCCATTCCGTAGATACGAAATTGGAAAAGCGTATCGCGGCGAACGTGCACAACGTGGGCGTTTTCGTGAGTTTTATCAGGCGGATATTGACATAATCGGCGATGGGTCTCTCGATGCGTTGAATGAAGCTGAGATTCCCGGTATTATTTATAATTGCCTCATGGCACTTGGGTTGAAACGCTTTTATGTGCGAATAAACAACCGCAAAATTTTGAGTGGGTTTTTTGAAATTGTCGGCGTTGGTGACAAAGAAACTGCTGTAATGCGTACTATTGATAAACTCGATAAAATCGGTGTAGAGAAAGTATTGAAAGTTCTGATTGATGATGTAGAATTATCGACTGAGCAGGCAGACGAGATTGTTAAGTTTATAACTTCTGACGGAGACCCCTTTGAGACTATTGAAACACATAGGGGCAAAAGTGAACTTTTTGATACAGGTGCAGATGAGTTATCGACACTTAAAGAACATCTTATAGGCTTCGGCGTTCCGGACACGCACTACAAGATTGACCTCTCGCTTGCGCGTGGACTTGATTATTATACAGGTACAGTTTATGAAACGTATCTGACCGACTATCCGGAAATAGGCTCTGTGGGCGGTGGCGGAAGATATGACAATCTGGCTGAGTGCTTTACAGACAGAAAAATGCCCGGCGTTGGCATCTCTATAGGGCTTTCTCGTTTGTTTTTTGTTCTGCAAGAGCAAGGACTATTAAATGAAAAGTTTCTTTCTGCTCCGGCAGACGTGCTTATTATCCCCATGACAGACGATTTATCACATGCTGTAGCACTTGCCACTTCAATGCGTAAATCTAAGTTGAGGGTGCAAATCTACAATGAAAACAAGAAGTTCAAAGCCAAAGTTTCTTATGCCGATAAAATGAAAATTCCTTTTGTTGTATTTCTCGGTGAAGATGAGATTGAACGTGGCTTAGTCACAGTAAAAGACATGACAACAGGCACTCAAACCACAGCTTCACTCGGCATATTGACAGCCGGCATAATCGAAAAAGTAAAGACACTCCGGGGAGGAGTGCCTATTAGGGAGTAGTCATGTAATGAGAGGCTTGGTTAATCCGATGGTCACATTAAAGCGAGATGAAAGAGTGTGTAGCAGTGTGTGGGCAGAGTGGGGGGATGTAACATTAAGAGCCTTATGCAAAAACGATTATGGGTTACATACATTTTGCTGTTTGTAACCCCTATTATATTGATGGCAACCGTTGGTTATCTATTCCTCTCGAGTATTATGTTGAATAATGCTCGCCAAGAGTATCAAAGCTTATTAAACCACAATGCAGCTTCTCTTGAAATTCATATTCAGCGGTTGAGGTATGTTGCTAATCAATTTCGTCGTACTTTTTGGGTTGAAAGAATTGTAAACCACCAAGGCTATGAACTAAATCCTAGCAGAATTTCAGCATACGACCTCATCCATTTTCGGCAGCATGTCATTGCTAGTGGTGAATCTTTGTCCCTTGTCAGTGAACTAGGGCTTTTTTTTCCTCGGAAAGACTTAGTTATAGCCCATTTTGGAAACAGTGACTTTGATTTTTTAATCAATAATGCGATGTATGTGGAAGGTTGGGATCTTGACAAGTGGGAGGGTGTTCTTCATGATTTACCTCTAGGTGTGCCGATAATTGCACCAGGACTTACAATACAAAGATACGGACATGCTCACGAGAAATTGTTATACATCGAGAGGATCCAGCCGATGAATTCTCTAAGACCGGACTGTGTTCTCTTTGCCACTATGAGGACGACAGATATAAATAGGCATCTTGAAGCCATTTCCATGAGTGGACAAAATCATATTACTATTGCAGATTCGCAGGGGCGCGTTTTCGCTGGAGTGGGAATACCGACATCTGATTCCGCTGTAACTATTGAATACACCTCTCTATATACAGGGTGGTGTTATGTAATGCAAATCCCGCAGAGAGTAATCCTGCGCGAGTTAAATATGTTCAGAAATATTCTATTGGCATTTGTTGTTGTTTTACTTTTGGTTTGTGGCTTGCTTTCTTTTTCTTTTTCGAAGCGAATTTCTAAGCCTATTAAGGAATTGGCCGTGTTGATTCCCCCTCTTGCCCCGCCGTATTCAACACCGTACGACGAGGTTAGTAGCTTGCGAGATGGGATAAAAGCATTGCTTGATAAACAAGAAGAATTATCTGAAAGGCTTTACCATAAGTCTACGCAACTCAAAGACTTGTGCATGACTATGCTTTTGACAGGCGATGGATCCGATGCGGATATTATTTTGAAAGAACTTTCCGATATAAACATTTTTTTAGATAAACCTTTTTTCAAAGTGGCAGTTTTGAGTCGCTGCACAAGAACAAATATGCCGCTGCCACCTTTAAATGTAATGGAGATAGAACGTGCTTTGGAGAGCAATGCTATAGTCGGGCTATGTCTTACCAAGCGCACGTCTTCTGGATGTGTGCTACTCGTTAATTACGAAAGCGAAGAGGCTGTGGCGAAACTAACAACAACTCTCGTGAACCGCGTGCCGAACAGCGTGATTAAATTAGGTGATGAAACAACGATGCCCAGTGATATACCTAAATCGTATTTAAAGGCAATCAGTGAAACAAGGCTTGCGCGGGACGATCGATCTGTGCTTATGTTTCGCATGAAGGAGTACGTGGACTCCTTCTTGTGCAACCCGAACTTGTCTCTCAATATGGTTGCAAATGCATTCGATGTGTCGCCATCTTTCGTTTCGAAAATGTTCAAGAGGAAAGGAGATAAACATTTCCATCAATATGTGAATGGCTTGCGTATCGACTTAGCAAAAGCATTGCTTCTGGACTCGCAATTGACAATGTTGGAGATAGCGCGAAAAGTGGGATACGATAGCGATGTTACTTTTCGGAGACAATTTAAGTTACTTACAGGAGTGACTCCGGGCATTTTTCGCGATTCGAATAATTAAAATTGAACTGAAAAAATGAGTAATAAATGTGGCGACAGACGTATTTAGCTGTTATGTCAAAAAATGAATGCTGTGTCAAATATTGTCGCTTGTAATAATCCAATAATATTTCTAGACTATTGCTAAGGCAGTGAAAGGGCTTCGCAAAAACCACTGCAATGACGATAAAGTGCTATTTACTTTTTAAGGAGGAGGTTTTTATGCGTAGTTTTAGTGGAAAAGTTAGAGGGAATGCAATACTCGTAATTCTAATGATGCTTTTGTTAGTGGCCGTTCTGGTTGCTTGCGACAATGATGATTCCGGTGGTGCTGGCGATGTAGACTGGTCTGCGGGATTCAGTCTTCCGATTGGGGGTGGGGGTCATACGTTCACCTTCGCTTCGCTGGAGGGGTGGTTCCCGGCAGTATCTATCAACGACAATTTACCGATTTGGCAGGAAATTGAAGAAATAACAGGAGTTACTATACAGTGGGAAGCGCTGTCTGATTATGACACAGCTATGCAACCTCGGATTGCCGCAGGGCAGGATTTGCCTGATTTGTTTATTATTCCGCCAACTTGGGGCAATCAAGGTGTGTATAGATTGGCTTCGCAAGGAATGCTGACAAGACTAGATGAAATGCTTCCGTTGCATGCTCCGGACATCTATGCGATTCTGAATCAGTACCCTGACTTGAGAGGTCTCAAAACCGCACCAAATGGCAATATCTACACAATAGCTGATACTCCGATGTTTGTAAATGATGTGGTAGTATTCCACTCAATGTTTATACGCCAAGACTGGCTCAACAATCTGGGATTACCTTTGCCTGTAACACTTGACGATTGGCATAGGACATTGGTAGTGTTCAGAGACGGAGATCCAACCGGTACCGGCCAAAGTGTAATACCTTTTAGTGGTATTGGACTCAGGAATGCCATGACAACTTTTGGTGGTGCTTTTGGTTTGCCTGTAGGTGCGGGGATAGGCACGGCACACTGGTGGTATGATGATGCCGGCAACGTGTTTAGCGTATATACTATGCCTGAATACAGAGAATTCTTGGAAACGATGGCTCATTGGTATGCCGACGGTCTTTTAGACATCGAAGTCGATCGTGATGAAGCAAATTTCCAGTCACTTGTGGCTACAAATGTGGTAGGCTCTTTTGTACATCTAGCAGAAAGAGAACTTCAGTATGACAGCTTTGTGCGAGCTGGGGGCTTCGATGATGTTGAGCATATTTTGGTAGTTCCTCCTCACGAGGGTCATCAGTTGCAAGTTGTTAAGCGTTCGCCAACATGGAACCACTACGCGATCCCATCAACTGTTGAAAATCCGGAACTAATACTCCAGTGGATTAACTTTGTGTGGGGTACAGATCAAGGTGTTGGGCTCACAGAATGGGGTATTGAAGGGCATACTTACGAATGGGTAGATGGTCAACGCAGGTTTACTGATTTCGTGCTGAACAATCCGGAGGGTTTGGATCCCTATAATGCTTTGCGTAGCCTAGGCGCGGCGAACACTATTTTGGTTCGTACTCCAAGAGATGTATATGCAGCACTCAATGAAGGTAACAATGCTATTGCGTATGCGGACATTTTAATCGGCATGAATGCCATGGTAGAGCCTTTCCCCGGTGTAATGCCTACAGAAGGAGAACAAGCTATTCTTGACGTGAGGGGACCTGATTTCAACACATTTATTGAAGAAAGTATACTTCGTTTTCTGATGGGTGTAGATTCTATGGATCAATTTGATGATTTTATCAGTACATTATATGATATTGGGTTAGAAGAAATACGAGAAGTTCGGCAAGCTCAGTTTGACCGTTCAGGAATGATGGATTAAACGGTGATAAAGAGTATGAGTAGCGATCAAAAAGTATTAGCTGGAAAGAGTGTTTTGCGACGTAGTCAATACGTCAGAGCTTTGCTTCGTGACCGCTACTTAATACTCTTGATTTTGCCTGTAGTAGTTTATTTTATACTGTTTGCCTACTACCCATTGTATGGTGTTATTATAGCGTTTAAGGACTATCGGGTAGGCTTGGGTATTTGGGGAAGTCCCTGGGTTGGCTTTGACCACTTTATTAACTTCTTTAATGGCATATTTTTTGCCAGATTGTTGAGTAACACACTGCTAATTAGCTTGTACAGCTTGCTGTGGGGATTTCCTATACCAATTATCTTTGCGCTTATGCTTAATGAGTTTCGTAATGGTGCTTTTAAACGAACGGTGCAAACCATCTCTTATTTTCCGCACTTTATTTCTTTGGTTGTGGTCTGTGGCATGGTCATCGATTTTCTGTCGCCAACTGGAGGAATAGTCAATCAACTTATAGTGCGGTTGGGTGGCACATCAATTAACTTTTTAGGTCAACCCCAATGGTTCCGCACTGTGCTAATTGGCTCAACTATTTGGCAAAGTTTTGGCTTTGGTAGCATAATTTATTTTGCTGCCATTTCAGGCATTAATCCTGAATTGTACGAAGCGGCTCGTATCGATGGGGCAGGTCGTTTGCGTCAAATGTGGCATGTGACACTTCCTGGAATTAGACCAACGATCGTTACGTTGTTGATTCTAAATATTGGGAATATTATGAGCGTGGGCTTTGAACGAATAATTCTGTTGTACAGTCCTGCTACGTATGCCACTGCTGATGTCATATCAACTTATGTATATCGTATCGGACTACTTGGAGCGCAATATAGTTTCGCCAGTGCTGTCGGTCTGTTTAACTCGATAATTAATATCATCATTCTGTTGTCAGTCAATCGTTTGAGTAAGCGGATGTTTGATACCAGTCTATGGTAGGAGGAGTGCAATGTCTCATAGGATTGCTAAAGTAGGTATGGTGCTGATTCTGCTGTTTGCTGCGATTATAACATTGTACCCATTGTTATATGTATTTAGTATGTCGATAAGTGCGCCTGAACATGTGCTCAGACGCGATGTTTATTTCTGGCCGAGAGGGTTTGCGACTTACGGATATCAGTTGGTTTTTTCAAACCCCAACGTTTGGCGAGCATACTTCAACACTGTTTTTATTACAGTAGTTGGTACCGTTTTAAATGTGGCTATGACAGTTTTGGCGGCATATCCTTTGTCGCGTGAGAACTTTGTGTTAAGACGTCCGTTGACAATCATGATTACGATAACAATGTTCATTAGCGGAGGTATGATTCCATTTTTTATTGTGCTTAACAATCTGGGATTGTATAATAACCGTTGGGCTATGATAATTCCCTTTGCTGTTAGTGCTTGGAATATACTAATTGCGCGCGCATATTATCAAACACTACCTGACTCTTTGGCGGAAGCTGCAAAAATAGATGGTGCAAACGATATTCTTGTGCTCACTCACATTATGTTGCCCCTTTCTAAACCGATTTTAGCCGTTTTGGCACTATTTTATGCTGTGGGACATTGGAATGCTTATTTTTGGCCTTTGGTGCTCTTGCCGAGTCCGCGATACCAAACGCTACAGCTCTATCTATATAGGATTCTGGTGTTGCTTCAACCAGATGTTGCAGGAGCAGCGCAGATTGGAATAGTGCGTGCAGCTCAAACAGAAATGTTCAGGTTTGCAGCCATAATTGTTTCCATGTTGCCAATCATGGCTGTTTATCCTTTCTTACAAAAATACTTTGTAAAGGGAGTTATGATAGGTTCGGTAAAAGAATAAACATCAATATTTGGAGGGAAAAATGAGTAATGTAGATAACAGTCAATTTAATGATTGGGTGAAAGAAAATGTTCCCGGAAGCTATATTCCGTGTGGAGAAGAGAGTGGCAACGAGTTGCACAAAGAAAAAGCGTTATACGCGTATCCCCCTACAAGTGGTGGGTGGAAAAAATTTGAAGGTAATCCGGTTGTGGGAAATGAATTGACGGGCACATGCTTTGAGCCTTTTATGTTTCCTGATAATGATGGGTTGCGTATGTATTTTTCTTGGCGAGCAAGAAAATCCTTGGCTGTAACAGTGAGCCAAGATGGCATTAACTGGGGTCCTCTTCGCATCATTTTAGAACCAAAAGAAGAAAGTGGATGGGAAGACGATTTGAATCGCAGTACGGTAGTGCGCGTAGGCACCACCTATCACATGTGGTATACAGGTCAAGCGCGTGGGCACAGCTCAATTGGATATGCAACAAGTTCTGATGGATATAACTTCGAAAGGGAAAATAATGGAATGCCTGTTCTCATTTCTGAACGATATTGGGAAAATCGCACTGTCATGTGTCCCCATGTGATCTGGGATGATAAAAACAAGGTGTTCAGAATGTGGTACTCTGGGGGGGAAACCTACGAACCGAATGATATTGGATATGCAACAAGCTCGGATGGTATTAACTGGGAAAAACATCCAGCAAATCCTATTTTTACACCTAATCCAAAAAACAAGTATGAAAAAGAACGTGTGGCTGCCTGTCAGGTTATGCCTGTTGACGATGGGTATCTAATGTTTTATGTTGGTTTTGAGGATATTGACACAGCTCGGATTTGTGTTGCGAAATCCCCGGATGGGATAACACGTTGGAAACGAAGTAAATATAATCCCATAATTGCACCTGGAGAGGGTGAGTGGGACGGTCATGCTTGCTATAAGCCGTCTGTAGTTTACGACAGAGGTTCTAACAAATGGTCTCTCTACTATAACGGCAGATGCTTTGCTCCTGAATATATAGGTATGGCAACTTTGGAGGGTACAGATCTTGGATTTGATTAATATGGCTGATCGCTTAATTGCTTATGTAGAAAAATTTAACGCTAACTGCTTAGACGAGGATCGGGAAAGTCGGCTTATTCCCAACAGCTGTGCTTCTGCATGGCTTAGGGAAAACATACCGTTGGTGGACATTCCGGATAAAGTTGTTGAAAGAGCTTACTACTTTCGATGGTGGTCTTTTCGCAAGCATCTTCGGGAAACGTCTGATGGCTTTGTTGTTACAGAGTTTTTGGCAGATGTTCCGTGGGCGGGAAAACACAACACTATAAGCTGCGCAGCTGGACACCATTTCTACGAAGGACGCTGGATTAGAGAGCCCAAATACTTAGACCAATACCTACGATTTTGGTTTGAAGGTGGCGGAGCTATCCGCAGCTACAGTTTTTGGGTTGCAGATGCGGCATACCAACGTTATCTTGTTACTGGTGATATTGAGCCGTTACGGTTACATTTTTCGGATTTTATCTGCAATTATGAAGAATGGGAAAAGTCGCACAGCGACGAAAGTGGGTTGTTCTGGCAGGTTGATGATCGTGAAGGCATGGAATATTCCATGGGCGGAACAGGATTGCGGCCTAATATCAATAGTTATATGTATGCAGACGCCAGGGCTATCGCCGCTATATCTCGAATTTTGGACGAAAATTTGCAGGCTCGACGGTTTGATGAAAAGGCTGATAAAATCAAAGGCTTAATGAGAAGTGTTATTTGGGATGATGACATGCTCTTCTTCAAGACGTTTGTAGCAGAGAGACATAGGCGAATACAGAATGAAAATTATTCAAGTGCAAATGATAACGCATATTTAGATCAGCCTTTGGGGCTGTGTCCTGTGCCGGAACTGTTCGGATATGCGCCTTGGTATTACGGAGTGATGGATGATATGCCTCAAAGGGACAATCGCCTGAATGCATGGAAGTATATTTTGGATCCAGACTATTTTGCGGGAACTGCCGGTCTGGCAACTGCACCGATAAAGCATCCGCTTTTTTTGCGCCACCACCACCACGAGTGCGCTTGGGATGGACCCTCGTGGCCGTTTGCTACCAGTCAAGCATTAGGTGCAATGGCTCGTACGCTACGAAACTATTGTGACTCAGATTTGCCTATAACCGCTCGCGATTACATGAAATTGATAACTCAATATGCTGCGGCGCACAATTGGGAAACTCCTGAAGGCTCCACAATAGACTGGATTGACGAAAACTATGACCCGATTCAGGGGGGGTGGATAGCCCGTGCACGCTTGCATGAATGGGATGATGTAAACAAAGAAAGGGGGCAATATTATAATCATTCCAGTTTTTGTGATTTAGTTATAAGTGATGTAATAGGTCTGCAACTTCTTGACAAGGGGCGTATAGCCGTACACCCATTAGCTGTTGATTGGGAATATTTTCGATTGGAAAATATTCGAATACAAGGACATGACGTAGAAATTCTTTATGACAAAGATGGCTCTCGATATGGGCGTGGTGCAGGTCTCGCGGTAAAGATAGACGGGTGTATAGCTGGAAGTATTGCAGAATTAGGTCGCATTGAGTGTTCGATATAGAAATATTCCAACTAATGTCGTGGAGCGAAATCAATACTCAAGTGATAAGACAATATCTTGCGCGTGGTCGCCAAATTTTGCGCCAAACAGGTTGAATCCGCCGATATATTGCGAATTTGGGTCATTTCCTATTTTGATTTTAATTGACGGCTTGCTAAAAGGTATATCAGCAATCGTTATGTTTGAAACTTTATCTCCGTTTACAGTTGTACCGTTTTCAGAAATCACCCATGTTGTTAAAAGTCCGTGCTGTGAACTTCCGTCCGGCCACCAAGCAGGATTGAGACGACCGCGTCTTGCTCCATAATCACCCGGACAACACCACGTCGCGCTCATAATGTCGTTAACCCAAAGCGAAATGTCCGATTTCCAATCTTCGCGATAGTTTGGAGCCTCTGAACATATTTCAGCCAGAAAAGTGAGTCGCTTTGGCTTTTTAGAGAGTGAATGTGTCGCATTTGGAAATTTATATTCCAGGTACCCGGAAGAACTCCAAATTAATTGAGCGTTTATACGCTCGGGTTGGAAAAATGACAATATGGAATCCTCGAAAAAGATGAAATCGTCTTCTGAGGCTATACCGCATGTGGGTGAAACACTACAATCTGTAAATGCGCCAATAGGCATGCTGGTGTTGCTGACTTGGTTAATGATGCCTGGGTTTCCAAGAAGTCGAATTGAAATGAGGTCGCTTTTGCGACTGCACAGCTTCATAGATCCACGCTCGCCAGGTTGGACTTCGGTGTTAATTAAGTTTGCATCTTCCAAAACTCGAATATGCGCGGCAGCACTAGATGGTGGTAGCCGTAATTTTTCTGCAATTTCTGCAATATAATAGCTGTTCGTATCAAGTAGCTGGATAATCTTAATTCGGATTGGGGAAGACAGCGCTTTGCCTATAAGGGACAAGGGCTCAACACTTTCTATGCCGAGTTCTAATTGTTTTGCCATGCTATTTTTCTCCTAAGAAATTAAGGGTTTGTTTCACGCTTGTCTGGAATCTTATCACAGAACATAACTTTGGGTCAAGCTGGACAAGTCGTTGCAGACCGCATAGGCATTGCAACAAGATTTCTGTTGTTATATCTGCGCATTACCGTTTAGACCAGCGTGCTTTGGTACAAAAGCCATAGATATGTATTGACATTTTGTAAAATCATTGTTAATATCTGTTCATACAAACAGAAATTTTGTTGGTTTGGTTTTTAAGCTACTTTTAAACCCTATGTAGTCAATAGTATATAGCCATTCAATAAAAATTCGGTTGTAAAAGTATATTTCAAAATTTTGAGGAGGAAAAAATGAAAAAATTATCAATCATGCTAGCGCTTCTGCTTGTTTTTGCTTTAATCGCAGCTTGCGCTACACCTACTGAAACCACGCCACCCCCTGTCGATGACTCTGCGGATAATGGTGCAGAGACTGATGAAAATGGCGCGGATGTTGCGGATGCAGACCCGGGCGCACTTGGTACAATTGAATTCTGGACTATGTTAACAGGCGCAGATGGCATTAACATGGACGCAATAGCACAGGAATTCAACGCAACAGCTCCCAACTTCACCGTGAACCACCGTCCGATGGAAGCAGGAGACTTATACATCAACTTCCCGTTAGCTGTCCAATCGGGTGAAGGTGTACCGGACATTGCACTAAATCACATCGAAAGAATGCGCGTTTTTGCTGAAAATGATCTCATCACGGATCTTACTCCGTACTTAGGCACACATGGTATAATGGCATCTAACTATAACCCCAGAGCATGGAACATGGCCTCATTTGACGGTGGTCAGTGGGGAATTCCGCTTGATGTGCACAGCTTCGTATTTTATGTGAATATGGATCTGTATGCAGAGCATGGAAACGGCGAATTGGATGATGGCATTATTACTTGGGATGAAATTATTGACGCTGCCCCAAGGTTGGAAGAAGCAGGCTTGACTCCATTTATGATTACATGGGCAAGAGCCATATTCCTTAGTATGTATGGTCAATT
>Ga0123352_10017617_pt1 | contig 11378 bp, 7 predicted proteins | sample TergutLab28metaG_FD_89700 | JGI IMG/M metagenome (GOLD analysis project Ga0123352, IMG submission 89700) | Labiotermes labralis P1 segment gut microbial communities from Petit-Saut dam, French Guiana - Lab288 P1 | ecosystem: Host-associated > Arthropoda: Insects > Digestive system > Gut ... | reverse complement strand
GGGGTAAAGTGCGGCCGGGGCGTGCTGCTGACCACTCACCCCCTTCTAATGCTGCGGTCATGGAAGAGTAGAGCTATACCTCTACCCACCCTCTGGGCCACACCAGGCCTGTAATGGGATCACTTTACTTTACACCTCCCTCATTTACAATGACTAGTTACCGGCTGGACAGTCCGGGGTTCGAATCCCGGTAGGGGCAAGGTTTTTCACACTGCCCAGAATGGCCCTCAGGCCTACCCACCATGCGATACAAGGGGTACCGGGTCTTTCCCTGGTGTAAAGTAGCCAAGGCGTTGCAATGACCACCCACCCCTATCTAGCACCAAGGTTCAAGGAAGAGTAGAGCTATACCTCTACTCTCTGTCTGTGCCTTTATGACATGTTATTGGGCAAACTTCGCTTTTACCACCATCATTTCCTCCAAAAACTCTATATGTCTCAAGTACATCACAAATTCACACCCAGATGGCAGTGTAACTGCCTGCAAGTACCAACTGTCAATAACAAAATAACAACGAGATCTGATGTCCTCCAAGCATAGACTATGAAGTTCAAGAACACTGCAGTTCGGATGTTAGACATTTTGGAGAAACATGCCGTCTCCAAATTCAGCATTCTAACCTCAAGATGGAGAAAGCACATTCCCCAGAACTGTTGGTACTTATCAGCCAAAATACATGATGCCACTTCTGTTAGTAACGTACAACCATCTGACAGATTTTGTTCAAATTTTCAGTGTTTATGTTTATCAGCATTTGACAGTGACAGACTCTATTTAAGTCACTCCAAATAGTATGCAGCACTGAGTAGGCAACCTCACATTGAAATGTCACTTGTGTTCAACCAGATTTCTGGTAGGACAACCCAATTTGAATGTTTCAAAATTAACAGCAGACTTCATGATTTTCATTATATATTTATATCAGCAGCTAATGCTGACAGGCACTGTGTAACAAGACTGAAACATAAAAACATAACCGGAAATGTAATAATGGACAGACTAATAGAGTAGTACATGTCATGTATTTATGTTGATGTCTCAAGAATGTATCTCGCCCATGTAACATTTCTTTCCTCTTACTTTGGCAGTATTATTGGCAACTGTTTTACTGGTGCCTAGCAGATAGTCAAGAACCACACCAGCCATACAGCAGACAGGTACTTACAACTAAAGCATTAAGACCACACTTTGAATTTAACACCAGCAAACCAATCCCAGAACAATCAACCAGCATTCAACTAATGATATATTGATCCATGTTACCCTCAAAGAAGTTCCAATCTGTCTTCTGAAACACTCTCCTTTGTGTACAGAGACCTGCTGTCTTAGCGACAGTGATGGCCGGAAAGGTAAGCATTTTTGCTTCTTTTTAAATTCCCTTCTTCATAGTGTTTGCTCTACCCAAGGCAATTTTGTTTCCTTATCCTGACAGGTTCTGACAGTCATCAAGTATTCAGACTGGTCATCAAATACACTAGCTACAGGCTTTCAAATCTTAGTACTGAACAAAATTTGTCCCTTGTGCCCCCTGTTACCAATGTCACAATTACATATGCACTCCCACAGCCACTGAGTTGATACAATGAGCATGCTGATGTACAACCTTACGTGCATTACGTTGTCCATTTAGAATAATATTACTGTAATTGCAAGTTTACAGTAATTTCCAGGTTAGGTAATGACAGTAGAAGAATAATGTTATTTCAAATATTGAAATATCTGAGACATGGTTGTTTTACAGGGTCATATGAACACAGCTGTAATGGATGGAACATCTAGCATCACATGTTTAACTTGCTTCGTACAGCATGTTCAGTCCACAGCCCATGTGGTCCTTGTCCCACTGTGTAGATTAACTTCTTCAGCACATCACACACAACAATATGCCATCATCTTCAGGGCCAAGCAATCCAAGAAGATTACTGGTGACGAAGACACTTCAAAATGTAAGGAATTACTGAGCCAAAGACATAGTGTCATATCTGAAGGATATGAATCTTCAGCAACATTGTTGTGAGAACTTCACAAATGGAACATCTCTTAATCTACTTAAAAGTATGCTAAAGAATTTGGGCTATGCACACAGTAACTCATTACAAGATGAACATTTTTGCCAATGTATTCCTTACTGGGTATATAAATTCAATGTTATTATTTGACTTTTATTACCGAAAACATGTCCTCCAACTAGCTTATGGCATCAGTCACATCTTGACTATGGTCATACAGCAGAAATCTTCAGGTGCTCCGAAAGACTTCAGCTTCTTCACCAACATTAATTGCCCCCAAAAATAAACAGCAATATATGTAAGAAATTTAATATTATATATCTTTTATGCAATATACATATGTAACCAAAGTTTTTGCAACTTACTGCACTCGTTCAAATACAGAGGTAACTCCTACATGTTTTGGCTACCATTGTGACCATCTTAAGTGTGTACATCACATACAGGTTATACATAGATTCAAAATATAACAATGCCATTTGTAAATGCAAAAATACAAATTACAGCATACAACAACACACCGTAAAATTGTATATAATAATGTATATATTTGACCTATAACAGTGTCTGTATTTGTAAACACATATGCTGCAGTCTTCAGTTTGTATTTTACCATTTACCAATGATGATATATTTTAACTATACATATGACATTTGTTTACCATGTACTCCCTGAAGATGGGTTAAACATACAGGTCTTACCACTATTCTTGAACTAGTGGTTCCCATTGTACAGGAGGCTGGGATTCAATACCTGGACCATCCAGTCCGTAGCAAGTCAGAATGCAAGATCAGTCTGGGATTGTGGTCTGTCCAGGCTTGCTGGCGGTCATGTCCTGCCATCAGTCTGGACTTGTGGAGGCTTCTGGCTAGCACTCGGTCCTGGCCAGGATGAACCACAAGCCAGGACTGTTGCACATGAAACCACGTACCAGACTTCTGTGATGCTCTATGCCATAGCATCTGAATCTGACAACACCCATGTCACACTGCAATTGCAAGCACTGTCAACAAACAGTTACAGTTACACTCTGAGCTAAGCCCAGTTCTGATCACATTGCGCCTAAGGCAGCTATGATTGATGTTACGGAACTCGGCTAGAAAGTAATCTGGTGACTATTGTAAACTGCTGACAGATGTCTTGGCTTTCCTTGAATACAAGTGGATTGAGACCCGTTATACTGAAGGACTCTTGCTGTAGGGTTAGCTTTGTATCACAAGTGACAACATAATACCATACATTTCTTGAATAATATGAACATTGTTCATTATCTCTAGGCTGATACTGAGAGAGTCAATTTTTTAATCTCTGTAATGACATGCACACAGCACAAATACACTGGCAACATGCACATGTCCTATTGTAAACATACCTCTTTCACATACATTGGTGGAATACATGAACAAACTATGAACATATAAAAATGTTCATAGTATGATTGTGTATTTGCTGTGCAAAGTGACATACATTCTGCTAAACAGCTATTCTTCAAGCACTCCAACACAACTTAACAACAAAAATTTTTACCAGCTATAATGTTCTAAATTCATGAGACAGTGAAGTTCTAATGGAACATAATTTGCACTGTTTATAGTGGCAGGCGAAACTTCCTTGGAGCTGTTGGATCTAAGTTCCATATTCTCATACTCTCACCCCAGATTTCCAAGAGAGATCGATTTCCCAGCATACAATCAAGAAAGCTGCTACTGTAAAGACTTGCAGTGCCCATACGAATGATATAAAGGATATAAATACTCTTTCATGTTTGCCTCTCATACACACATACACACACTTTTGTGCCGCCCCACAGGAGGCCAGTATGCATCAACATGTGGCCACCAGTCAACATTTACATTGCACTGTATGAGTAATGCATGTAATGCATTTGAAAGACGGATGTCCTGTCTTTCATACAGTGCAAGTTGTAACATATTCAGGCAGGCCTGTGTTTGTCAGCAACTGCTAGAAGTTGGGGTACAGTCAAACGTTGGCTTGTACAGGAAATGTGACAACATTGCATGGTGTTACATGTGCTTTCATTTTGACAACAAGGCATGGAACATAAAATTGTCTCGTACCTCAAATAATAGAATGGAGTAAGTACTTTCCATCTAAATACTGAATTTTTTACAACTGTCACTTTTCCATCTCCTTATGTGAAGATTTCTATGAGAGTGTGAAAAATTAAGGAATCTGCAAAATAGCAATATTTCACATGGGTTACAAAATTAATGTACTAACTTCTGTTTTGAATTTTACGGTACTAGATACTATGACAAGCGGACAACAGAATGTCATAAGGATCTGCTGCCCATTCTTGCCTCTTCCAGTTTTACTGCAGTTCAGTCTAACACAGTGACACAGTCACATTACACTGTATTAAACACAACGATGTAACTACACGTCTTCATCCAGCACTGATGAGTATTGACTCACTATGGGCTCGATGGTCTGGGGATCAAATCCAGATGGGGGGGATGTCTCATCCCCCCATCTGCATCCATTCACACCAGCTCTGGGGCCCACCCAGACTCCTCTGCAGTGGGTACCCAGTCTCTTTCCCAGGGATAAAGCAGCTGTGGTGTGGTATTGACCACTCACCCACCCATATATAGCACTGATGTTTAAGAAATAGTAGAGCTATACCTCTACCCCCTCTCTGGACTTTCATGGTCTGTTCTAGGGTGACTTTTATTTTACCTTTTACAATGAGTATATAAGGCTAATGTAGATGTGAGAGATAAAATACGATTATCTAGAAGATAAATGTCTCTCTTTGTAGGCTAATATGGAGAACAATGTTGATCAGAAAAGATCTTTTTGAGATACTACAGCTATCTCAAGGAGACAACATTTCAAAGATTCAGCAAAGCATGAGACTGTCTCTGCAGTGCTGAGGGCATCTGTAGTACTTCTCAGAACCTTCTCAGAAGAAGGAGACAGATGCTGTACAATTACTGCAATAAGATGTTTTGCACATGGGATAAAAGCAAGAGGACAAGAGACAGGTTTTTAGTTGTGTGCTCCAAACAGTTAAATCAGGAACTTATCCTACCATCAGAAGTTCATGTACTTGAAATAACTGCACATTTTGGTTGCCTAAAAATGCCATTTCAATGCAGTAGTGACAGACACAAGTCAAGTGAAGGATGTTTCTGCTCCAGAGTTGCCATACACAGCCCAAAAGAGTTTGTGATTTGGCCACAGAACAGGATGAAGTATAGCTAGTGAGAGAAGGATGAAAGATCCAATGAGAGCCTTGAAAATCAACATGCATGGAAAGGTAAGTTATACAACACACCTTTTACAAGTGATGAAGCAGTGTCACTCTTTGTGAATACAAAATTTTGTAAGCATCAATATCAAGTGGCAAGGTTGAGAGTGAAGTAAAAGATGCTGACTCATATCCAAACAGCAGGGAAAGGGTTGCTTTTATACAAAGGTGTCATTCACAGTTACTTATTTTCTGGCCCAAGTACAGCAGCTGGAACCTCCTCACCACACAACTCTATGGACAGCAAATGTGCGTGAAATTGCTCTCAATAAGGTTTCTGGAAAAAATATTAGAATGATTATCTTGGTTTCTAAATGGGTTTTGATGGTAACACTAAATATAGTGAGTACAAACTAACGTTCTGTGGCAGACAGAGTGATGGCAATTTGTTCCTAAATTTTCTAGTTCCAATCCAACTAACTGCATCATTATTAACGGAAGAGATGAGAAGGGCATAGAAGTGTATTTCCCACTTGGTTGATTGATTTACTGTGCTTAATTATTATGATAAAAAATGCACGTTCACTCAATATGAAGCCACGAGCAATTATTTCACCCATTAAAATCATTGCCATTACTCAAAAAATAATTTCAGCCAGGTATTAACACAGTCTAATGCACTGTGCATGGCCACATACAAGCCAGCATAATACTCTTGTATGAAGGTTATGTATAAACACCAAGTTCAATGCATTGCCTTTATTAAATAGCAGTGACTCAAAATGTTTGTTTTGCACTAAGTTTGTGGCTGCAGTTGCCAACAGCTGCACTAGCCTGCAGTATCCCCATAGGTCATGGCCACAGTCCTTGCCAGTAAGGTACCAGTACTCAGCCTCTGTCTCCAGCCGATGTTGTTTGGAATTCCTGGAACATTACAAATTTTCCTTTAATATGCTAATTCTCACTCCTAACCTCAAGCCTGCACTACGTAACAGTGAGATGTTAACTTACTGAATGTGTACACACACAATACAAAGAGCAGAAAGTTGCAGGATGTTTGTGTGTCAGGTTATGCAACCCTCCTATAGACGACAGTGTTACTCTTTAAAAAAGAAATAACATTAACTCTAAATTTAGGTATGTATTGTGGGATTCTGCTTCAGTTTGTGAACAATTAAAAGAAAACAATTATGAGTTGTTACTTCTTACATATCCAAAGTCCATGACACATGGAACAGCACACAACATGGCTACCATTAGACTTTTACAGAATTAAAAACCGTATGGCACAAAGTGAAGCTACAGAGATGATGAGACACCATAAAATAATGGTACAATTTGTAATTAGATTCCATGCACCTTTCGGAGTATTACTGAGTGAAGCATCCAAGTTTGCCAGACCTGTGTAACTCCATTTTTTGGGGTATGTTAAACGATTGATTGTATACTAATAATAATCAATTCATTGCAGATGACCCACAACAAAGCACTCGGACTGTATTGTTTTGTCCTTAACCAGCCAAATTCCATGTGCAAAATGCAATATGTTTCTTGCATGTGATGCACCTCCGCAAGCTGAACGACAGCACCTTCATCAAGTACAGTAAATAACACCTAACATTAAGTACATTACATCCCTCAAAAGGATAAGGACCCTGCCTCTCAACAGACTGGGAGAGCACTACCTGTTGCCATTCTAAATGGTCTGATTAGTGACTGTAGGTACAGACCGCTGGGTATCATTTGTGTGCTTCTATACTAAAGCAAGCCAAATTGGAACAAGACAATGACACCATAAGAAAAACACAGAACTTGACCCAGACAATCATCCCACATGCACACTGTTTGTGGAACTCGTTTTCAGTAACAAATATTTTAACACTCTGAAGCACAAGCAGGAGTGAGGCTCCAGCTCTCCTAACTTCCTGCATGGTCCACACCTGAACACAGTTCAGCTTTATATATTCGTGTATTTATTGCAACGTTCATGGCCTGAACTTGGGTTTGGGTTGCAAAGTTAAATATGTCGAAAATGTCTGGGTCTTTGGACCCAACAAAATGCTAAAGTGCTGGAACTCAATGTGTTAATATTCCATCCAACACTACTACATGTCTTTTATTTACAAGCAATCTACATGTTTCGGTATTAACAGACAGGCCATCAATGTGATTTTTAAAAACAAGGTGAAATAGACAATATGTATGGATGAAACTTATACAACAATAATTATACATAGTAAATCTATAATGTTATAAATTTTTCACCTTATTTTTAGATATTGTGTTGATGACCTGATCATGGCCTGTTAAGACTGAAACATGTAGTTGTTCTTAAATAGTAGACAAGTAGTTGTGTTGGATGGAATATTAAAATGTTTGGTACTGAACATTCCAGAAACACAACAGAATGAAATTGATGCAATTAAATAATTTTCTATGTGTAACAAGGAATTAAAGAAGTTGTTACAATAAACTGCTTTTCAATGTGCTCTCCCAATAACACACACTAAATATTCCACATACTTGGCCATTGCTTCACATTTTCCCAATAAACCACAGTATTGACAATGTATTTCTCAGTACAACACTTCATTTTGTTGCAATACAATGACAGTATATCTGTCACACGCTGGCAACTTTATCTCATAATCCCACCATTTTCACACCTTTAAATCCTCAAAACTACGACTACAGTGCAGCTTTATGTTGCATAATTCAGGACACCTTGAGATCTCACAAAAATGGATGAACATTCAATAAAAAATTTAGTCCCTAAAATTTACTTTAAATATGATGCATAATTTTTCCATCCCCTCAGAAATAAAATAGCCTGTAGCCCAGTCACTACTGACTATGCTGTCCTAGCCATCAAGCATCTATGGGAGGACATCAGAATGGATCTTCACCTAACATGGTCTGCAGCTGGTGACTACACTAAATTAATTACTAAACTATTCATACATTAGTAACAAATTCTGCTGCATACCTCAATGTAAAAATACTCACCTTAATTTCAGTTTCACTTCATTATGATTTACAATATTTGATGTATTTACAAACTTCTGAGATATCAACACCGCCACATTTGGCATGATATGTATACAAAAATATCTGATTGTCATACAAGACATTGCTGATGCCTTTGACTCTAAGTTATTTATAAATGACAACAAGAATTTAAAAATACAATTATCTAATAATATCTATTCAGCAATTTTACCAACTAATTTTAAGCAATTTAATGTCAAAACATATATCTGTCTAGAAACCACAGAACCCTCTATAACTGTCAATCAGCTAATACTGACATATAGAACTTTACAATTGTATCTTTGTAACAACGCTGTGGGATCCCAGAGAGAACAATCAGAAAGATCAGTTTATATGTATTAAAATTTACCTTCTTTTCAAACATCATATCATAGTGTGAGGATGGTCAAATGTCACTGCAACATGTAGCTAACCTTTTGAACAGACACAGGCCTCTTAGACATACAATTTAAAGATTTGCCATTGACTTATCATGTAGTTGGACAGTCCTCATGAATGATAAGCAAAATTTAAAGCAGCATTAAGAAAGATACCTACACACTCCTTTTACTCTATAGATGAGTTATTATGTGTAAAGACGATCAATAAAACTGCTTTTATAAAATGTTTCATGAAATTTTAAACTGTAAATTTTGTATATTGTGTATATTTATGACTTATTGCACATCCTAATGTCTCTATGACACAATTATGTCTCCAAGGAAAATGTGTGTGTGTGCGCGTGCGTGCGTGCGCGCGCGTGTGTGTGTGTGTGTTTATTTATTACATGCTCCATTACATAAGTAATACTACATGCTTCCTTCCTATTCTAGTTACAATGTCTTGTTACCATCATTTGCCTTGGTTTTTACATACTACGAGTATGTTTTTGGTTGGCCACACTCCTTGATGTGATAGTTTAGTTATGGTTGTCAAAAGAAATTTGGTTGGTGAATCTAATAAAGGATTTGTAATATTTAGTTATAAGTGTGTGTTTGCTTGTTGGCCAGCCTTCTGATTTTAGAATTGTTGACTTTAGTGTGTCTCTTTGTGTCCTTAGTAAGTCACATTCATATAGCAGATGATCTGTAGTTTGGACTGTTTCGCCACATGGGCACGTTGGCGTGTTGGATAATTTAAAACGGTACAAATATGCATTTATGTTCCCATGTCCTGTGACCATGGTTGTGAAGTTGTGGGAGGGCGTTATTTTCATTTTCTGTCTTTCGGCAATTATCGGAAACTAGTCGTTTGTAATTTTACCCTTGGTAGATGGGTTCCAGTCTCTGTTCCACTTGTCTAAACTTTTGTCTTCGAGTTCACGTTTCACTACACTTTTTGGGACCCTGTTGTAGAATTCTGAGATGTCCAGGTTCGTTACTGCTCCCTATGCTAGGGTGTCGGCCAGTTCGTTACCTATGATCCCGGTGTGTGCTTTGACCCAGCAGAACTGGATTTTCTATTCGGTCTGTTCCAACTCAGTCGCTTTCTGTCTTAATTTTTTTATGAGGTGTGTGTGAATTTTGTTGTTTTGGAGAGAGTCAAGAGTCCTTTGGCTGTCTGTGTATATGGTAACCAACTTATCTGTTGTCTGTGTGTTTTCAATGTATGTATGTATGCATATATGTATGTATGTATGTATGTTTGTATGTAAGTATGCATGTATGTATGTATGTATGTATGTATGTATGTATGTATGTATGAATGCATGCATGCATGTATGTATGTATGTATGTGTTTGTATGTATGTATGTAAGTATGCATGTATGTATGTATGTATGTATGTATGAATGCATGCATACATGTATATATGTATGTGTTTGTATGTATGTATGCATGCATGCATGTATGTATGTATGTATTTTTGTATGTATGTATGTATGCATGTATATATATATATGTATATATGTGTATATATATATATATATATGAATGCATGCATGTATTATATATATATATGTACGGATTACGTGTGTATGTACATATGTATGTATGTACGTATTACGTGTGTATGTACATATGTATGTATGTACGTATTACGTGTATGTACATATGTATGTATGTATGTATGCATGCATGTAAGTATGTATGTATGTACGTGTGTAGTATGTGTATATGTATGTATGTATGTACGTATTACGTATGTATGTACATATGTATGTATGCATGTATGTACGTGTGTAGTATGTGTGAATGTATATACGTATTACGTATGTATGTACATATGTATGTATGTACTTATTACGTGTTTATGTACATATGTATGCATGTATTTATGTGTGTATGTACGTATTACGTGTGTATGTATGTACGTATTTCGTGTTTTTTTAATAATATAAGCATGCTCCATTACTTGTAGTAATACTACATGCTAGGTTTACATTTCCTGTTTATAACTAGGAAGTGCCGATGTTAACATTTGTGTTTGTACGCCATGTCCTTTACAGTACAAGAATTACTGTTACTTGTCAATTATACATGTGTAGCTTATATCTCGTTGGCTCTACTTCACAGAATTATAAAGGTAACAGCTGCAGTAAGGTTCTTTTAACTAAAGTTACAAGTCTATTTGTTTGGTACATATGAGGAATGGTTTCAAATGCTTACTTGTTAACTCCTTGTTGCTAACTGGCCAGCTCCCGGTTTTTAGAATTTCCTGCTTAATTAAGTCTCTTTGTTTTTTATGGCGTGTGCAGTTGTTCAGTATGTGGTCTAGAGTTTGATCCTCCGTGTTGCAGGGCACGTTGTGTTATCCGTTATTTTAAATCTGTACAGGTACGACTTGGTTTTACCATGACCAGTTAATAGTGCCGTGAAGTTCGGGTTTATTGTTATTCGGCGGTGAATCCTCTCCCGTACGTTTGGGAAGATATGTATGTGTGTGTGTGTGTGTATGTATGTATGCATGCATGTATGTATGAATGAATGAATGTATGTATGTATGTACGTATGTACGTGTGTAGTATGTATGTATGTACGTATTACGTGTGTATGTACATATGTATGTATGTATGTATGTGTGTAGTATGTATGTGTGTATGTATGTATATATGTACGTGTGTAGTATGTATGTATGTATGTACGTATGTATATATGTACGTGTGTAGTATGTATGTATGTATG
>Ga0123352_10017616_pt1 | contig 11379 bp, 6 predicted proteins | sample TergutLab28metaG_FD_89700 | JGI IMG/M metagenome (GOLD analysis project Ga0123352, IMG submission 89700) | Labiotermes labralis P1 segment gut microbial communities from Petit-Saut dam, French Guiana - Lab288 P1 | ecosystem: Host-associated > Arthropoda: Insects > Digestive system > Gut ... | reverse complement strand
CTCTTCGCAACATAACATTACACAACATGGCATGCTGCCACAATACCCTACTAACACAACGAAGTTAATTTATGACTGGTTTTAATGTGGCTTTTAATGTGACTTTAGCAAGGTAAAGAAATATAGTTCCTGATGATGGTCTTAGGGCCGAAACATGTCGGAGCAGTTTTAGTGTTTTAATGTATTCATTTTATATAAATTCATTAGTTGGTATAATAAATGAGTGACATGGAAAAATATATTGTCTCATAGTACGGTACGGCCGACGATTTATTTGTCTTGCTTTATGAATTATGATCATTTTTATATAGAAAGGCATTATGAAATAGGGATTGTTTTTGACCCCCTCAGGATATGATCTAGTGAAGGCTATTGTGAAAAAGGCTGAGATATATATTAATTTTAGAATTTCTCGTGGTGTTGAATTTTGCGATTACGGTTCTGAGGCATTTGACACGATTCAGCATGGAAATTATGAAAAATATTCAAATGTAACCCTTGTGTGGGGTTGGTGGTGAATACAGAACCTGCGAGCCATCAGGTGGTTATGCGTGACATCGGCCATCAGTCGAGGGCTGTGCAATCAGACCGTTGTGTTAGGAGAAACGGTTAAATTACCGGCTTGCCACGTCCAGGAGGTCACGGTAGAGTCTTGGTTTATCGGCCCAGGGAATTCTTAGCGGGCGGAACTGATTCTTATGCCAGAAGTGTGTCTTCTTCAGCGTTCATGGGGAGGAAAACAGAAATTTCTCGTTCAAACAGAGCAATGAAAATAGCGGATTATATTTCGAAAATAAAACAACTGTAACGGACTACACTGAGTGACGAACCAGAAGATGGAGATCCAAGTGATTATAAGCAATTAATTACAATATGTATAAGATAACAGCATAGAATAATAATAAAAGGGAAACACGATCTGAGTGGCAAGAAAACACAAATATAAGACAAAGTGAAATCAAGTTTCTTTCACTTATTTTTTTGAGATCACATATTTTGTGATAATGCTGATTCCATTAAAACTTCAAAGAATGAAAAATTTAAATGAGAAATTCTGTAGTTCTTTTGATTGCAGGCGCACACAAATTACAAGGTCTGTACTTCCTTTTTGAGGTCTGTTTTCTAGTTCAATTTCACGTAACTGAAAGAATTCTTGCAAAGGAGTTGCTAGGGTCCAGCTCCTACTTGCCTACCCACCCAATTTCATCAGAACACCAAAGGGCAGATTGTCATGAATAAAACAACAGACACGTAAACAAAGTTAGCTACAGGAAAGCGAAATATAAACCATGTAAATGAATGGTTAGACTGTCCATAATGAAACGGTTGTAAAACACAACTTCAAAGGGCAGTCGGTTATTTGTGGCTCTTAACCTCTCAACTTGGTTGATCTTCCATACCGTCGACCGTTTTGGATTATTCAAATCAAATCTTTTACGTAGACAAGTGAATCTAAAAGTAGTCGTTAAATATTTTATCGTGTATTTTTACCTTATTATGCCAACAGAAATTACCTGTCGAAATTAAAGAATGAGCGCAGTATTTCAAGGGTTCTGAACTTGGTGCGTCGTCCTGTAAGCAAAACAGATTTTTATTATTATTATTATTATTAATACTTAGTACTTATTACTTCCTTAATTACATACTTATTATTTTCTTATTTACTTGCATACTTAATTACTTATTTACTAACTTGTTTACTAATTTACTTGCTCACTTACTTAATTACTTACTTAGTAACTTACTTGCTTACTTACTTAGTTACTAACTTAATTAATTACTTAATTACTCACTTACTAACTTACTTACTTAATTACTTACTTACTAACTTACTTGCTTACTTACTTAGTTACTAACTTAATTACTGAATTACTCACTTACTAAATTACTAACTTAATTTATTACTTAATTACTTACTTAATAAATTACTTACTTAATTACTAACTAACTAACTTGCTTACTTACTTGCTTACGTACTTAATTATTTACTTACTAACTAACTAACTAACTAACTTACTTACTTACTTACTGCAATTGAGTTGTCACCCTGTGGCAGTAGTCCTTACACTATTACAGACAAAACAAATAAGAATAAATATACATAAATAAAACAATAAAAAACACAGTGAAAATAAAACAAAACACGATACATACATTACCAAAACACCCACACATTACAAAACAAGTTAAAACAACCACAGTACAGTAAAACAAACAGGTAGAGTCCTTTCGAGCAGGTGGTATTTCCTTGTCTTGTCCAAAGTTTTCCCTCGTGGAAAACGAAGGATTATAACCAATTTACACAATTCACTACACTGTTACCTATTCTTAGGTGGATGAATCCAGTGCACGATCTTCCACACAGTTTCTTCAACTTCCATTTTAATATTATATTTACGCGAACACCAAGACCTTCTTAACGGTCATTGCCTACAGATTGCCCAAACCCCATGTATCGACTTTTCTTATTTATGCTCTACAAATATCCTACGTTAGAATCGAAATTATTTCCTTAATAATATCTAACAGTGATAATGAATCATGAAGATCCATTAGATGTTCTTTCCCAACACCCTGTTGTCGAAACTCCGCAGCCCACATTCTTCTCTTAATGCAGGAGACCAAGTTTCAGAGCCATATCAAACAACAGGCAAAATCCAGTCGCCTAAATTGTTTAGTTGTAATTTGCAATGCAGTCAAGTGTAGTAGCATTTTAAAATATTATGGATCATTGCTGACTGAACTGATTTATAGGTCACGTCAGTAGTTTATTTTCAGTAACACTTCCCTGTAAATTTTTCGTTCTGGTCACGTACATACCAATTATGTGTCTGGCGTAAAATCTTTGTCCAATGTGACTTAATTATCCGTTCGTGGTGTATGCAATACTCTGCTGAAAATACTGCCAGTAAAATCTGTAGGCAAACAATCTTCGACATTTGGACCCCATTACGTGCAGGATGAAGAGATAATGCTGCTATTTTAGGACTTAAGTGATAACAGTGCGAGGACTGGCAAAAACCGATTTAAAGCGTCATTGTAGTTTCTCTTATTTGAAGAAACGGTTTGTAGGAGTGAAACAAAAATTTAAATTATCAAAAACAAAAAAATAAATGTTGTGAACTAAAGGTAAAGGTAAAGGTAAAGCAGTCCCGTTAAAAGACCGGAGTGGCTCAGAGGGTTCCAGGAAGTTAAGGTACCCGGTTTACGTGACAATGGCCCAGGATGGTGGTAAGGTTGTCAGTCTCACGCACCGGCTGCCTTTACCCCCAGGAAATACTGCTGGTACTCATTTCCGTTAGAGGCTGAGTCGGCCCCAGAGCCATAGTGCGATCGGAAGGATTATGTCAATTAAAAATTTCAATGACACCATCTGGGATCGAACCGGCGACCTTCCAATTTGTAGCGCAGTACCTTAACCACTGTACTACTGCTGTCCCCGTGAACTATAGGGGCAATTTTGATTGGCTGAAAGTTACTGGTTTTAATTACTGTGTTCTTTCCGGAAACATTTGTTAACTTTTGTGAATTTTATTTGCTTGGAACATGTGTTATTGGGATTTAAAAATCTGATCCCAGATTTCAGTAATAGTATCGTAAGACGCAAGTAATCACAGAAACGTTTAATATTTAATTATATCAATATTGTTGTGTTAGAATATAATTTTTTTGTTAAAAGTTGCATAATTAATTAACATTAATTAGGTTGGTGCAGTAAATATTAATAAGAAAATTAGGTGACCCCCCCAACCTTGTACTGTATGTTACTTTTATTCCACATTGCCTTTATAGGGTTAAAATACAGACAGGAATATAAAACTTTCTGAGCCGAAAGGCTCCACGTATTCCCCCAATTAACCCTTTAAACGCCGAATTAAATCCCATCTGCCATTTGCTGGCATTATTAGGAGCTCACTATATTCTCCACGTTAGCAAGATAAGGGTTAAGTGTGTTTTCAATTTCCTCGTGCGAAAAAGAACAACTTAGTAAAATTGGATTATTTCCGTCTTTAGGTGAAAGAGTGACCGGATATCTACGGATTCCCGTTCTTTAAAAGAACCTAGTACTGGTCCAGTGAATGAAACCGCTCTCTGAAAAGAGTCCATCTCAGCAAATTAGTACTAGCTTTCCTAACTGAGGGCTGAAGAAATGCATTTAAAATGTGTTTCAGTCTGTACTGAAAAAAATTGAAGCTGAACAAACAGAGACACCGGATAGCCGTATGTGCGATAGACGTGGGCTGTCGTCAGGATCGTATATGATCCTGCAGTGTCTTCTTTACATTCACAAGAAGTATAATACAGTGGTGTATGCTAGAACGAACGTAATTGGTTCTAGAACCTCGTTCGTTATAGCATCTGTTCGTTCTAGAATACATGGAAGTATATGTATTTAGGAGCAATCCGTTCCAGGCCCACAATCTAGAACAAAGATAGCATCCAACACAACGATTTAAACAGGAAAAATATAACAAAAAATCGAAAATATAAGCGTGAATACGACATAAAAATAAATTTATTTAACTTTTATACGCTGTACAAATGGGAACCGCTGTAGCACAGTGGTTAGGTTAGGTTAGGTTAGGTTATGGTAGGTTAGGTTAGGTTAGGTTAGGTTAGGTTAAGTTAGGTTAGATTAGGTTCGGTTAGGTTAGGTTAGATTAGGTTAGGTTATGGTAGGTTAGGTTAGGTTATAGTAGGTTAGGTTAGGTTAGGTTAGGTTAGATTAGGTTCGGTTAGGTTAGGTTGGGTTAAGTTAGGTTAGGTTAGGTTAGGTTAGGTTAGGTTAGGTGGCGATGTAGCAAGCATATGACAGAAAATAAATGCATACTGGTTAAGGTGCGGTGCTACACTTCGGAAGGTCGCTGTTTCGATCCCAGCTGGCTTCATTGAAATTTTTCATTGACATAAACCTTCCGATCGCACTATGGCCCTGGGGTCGACTCAGTCTCTAACAGAAATGAGTACCAGCAGTATTTCTTGGGAGTAAAAAAGCAGCCGGTGCGTAAGGCTGACAACCTTACCACCATCCTGATTTACCTCTTTTACACTCTAAAAATAAGCAAATAACTGAACTAAACTGATAACTGAACCTTACAAACGATAACAAAGGTGATGACAGACACGGGGAAGCCCGACACGTCATGCGCAAGCGCGTGCTACGTCGGCCGATATTATTCCTCCGCGTTCGTTGTAACATTCTGATTTTATTGATAAAAACTGCTCGTTGTAGCATTCATTCGTTGTAGCATCTTCCGTTGTAGCATACACCACTGTACAACTTTATCCTATAAGCCATTGTTTTGACATTACCTGCATTTCGGTGCACAAACATTATTTCAGTATTTTACGTCAATCCGAAGCATGTGTTACTGTAAATTAATGCGTGAGTATGTATGTGTGCATGTATGTATGATTTGTTACACTTTTCCACATACAAACGATGACCAATCTGACGGGTTTTTCCATACTCCAGGAGGGCAGTCGTTGACTATTCATCACGGATGCTTGCTCTATATTCCAGACTGGCCCTTGTGGGATATTTGGTAAACAAAACGACACTGGAAAAAAGTTTCCTTTGAGGTATTCGTTTTCATTCTTTCCAATATCAGTCCTTCAACGGTCCATAATTATTTCTTTATCTACTGCCGACTTTACGTAATCTTTGAAATTTGCAGCGTTCTTCAGTAACAAATTCAAAGATAATTCAAAGCAGGTAGTGATGGGCGTAGCTCAATATCCGCCCCTTTAGTGTTCGTAAGAATATAAATTTCGCTTCTTCCGTAAAGCACAAGAGTGCCACTGTCTTTTAAATGTGGTTTATTACAGTAACATCCGGTGTGCGAAGAACGTATTGGCTTAGGCACTTTTACTGAGGCCTTGAACTGAACGAATTGGAAGTACTGTTTGTAGAGTACATGAAAAACTCTATAGATTGTGAATATTAATAATTAACGTTAAATTATGATCAAAAGGACATTTTTGTTATATGAAGCCATGGAAACTATGAAGTTTTTAATGACGAAAATCAGTAGGCTGTGTGACTGATGTGTTGGAATTCCTCTAACAGGTTAATGTTTTAGCATAGGACTGGATTTGTGTTTGCAATTTGACGTTCAGGTGACCGTGCATCGTGACACATTCTCATAATAAAAATAACTACATGCACTAATTTCTCAAATTCGTTTTTGGATTGAAACTCTACATGTTTCGGAGAGTTTCTCTGTCCATCATCAGGAATTTTTTCACTATACACACAGCAGTACATACAGGTTTGCTGACAGCTTGCGAACAAGCTATATGAAACACATAACGTTGCTGTGTACAGTGAAAAACTCCTGATGATGCACAGATGAACTGTCCGAAACATGACAGTGTTTTATTCCAAAAATAAATTTGAGAAATTAGTGCATCTAGTTGGTCTTATTATAAGAATTGTGTTTGTAAGTACAGATTGCTGTGTAATAAAACACATCAATTTCATTAGATCCATTTAATAAATACCATTATCGTTCAATTCGGTTTACGCTTTTAGTGACTGTAAAAGTTAAAGCAGTCCCGTTACAGGCCTGCAGTGGCCTAGAGGGTTCCAGGAAGTTACATTTCCCAGCTTTCATGACAACGGCACAGGATGTTGGTAAGGATGTCAGCCTTACGCACCGACCGCCTTTACCCCCAGGAAATGCTCCTGGTACTCATTTCTGTTAGAGGCTGAGTCGACCCCAGGGCCATAGTGCGATCGGAATGATTTTATGTCAGTGAAAAATTCAAATGACAGCAGCTAAGATCGAACCAGTTTAGTGACTGTAATTTGTATGATTATGCACAATACAATGTAATATGTACTTTGTTGGGTACATGACATTTTTCTTTTTTTGGGGGGGGGGTTTAATAAAGCTAAACATGTATCATTTAATCTTCACAACAATAGAAATGGCTACATTAGTTTCAAAGGGGCCGTAATGACGTCATGTCACCGCACTTTCTTTCAGGAAAATGTACGTTGTCTCCTCAATGACGCCTCAGATGTATCAAAATGTACCCAACAATTTGCCCCAGTTCTGAAATTCTCGTCCTGCAAATTTTTATATCCAACTTTTCTCTTACTTGTTCTTCTCTCTGTTATTGTGAGCGTCCTTCTGCAAATTGTTTATTCGTTTTCTGCTCTTTTTTTCTCTTCTTCCTACGGTACTTTCAATTATTATATTTCTCCTCCTTCCGTCTTCGTCCTCTCGTTCCTTTTTTCCCCTTTTCTCTTTCCGTTACTCCCTTTCATTGTCCCTTACAACCCCGGCAATTCTCTCCACTTAGCAACATTTCCAGGTAGTTGTGTGTGTGTGTGTGTGTGTGTGTGTGTGTTGTGTACGCACGTGTTGCGGGTTGCTTTTCCTTGCTGCTAGGGGAAGTTCGCGACGACGCCATGTTATTGAACAAAAGTGTTTTAAAGGTATTGGGTTGTCAGGCCTGTCTTTGACGGTTTTTTTTTTCCGAAAGAAGCAAAATAAATTTAGATGTAGTTCAGGCGCGTTGAAAGCAGTCCTGCGGTAAATGCTCTTACATTGTCAGAGCTTGCCTTCTGTGCTTGTTTGACGACGACATGCTGTTTGAAGTTATGGTATATGGTCACTTTTCGCTGAAGTAATAGTTTAGACGCCATAAACCTATTAAATGGTGATTCCATCAAGTTAAAACAAATGACTAAATAACTGAAAAAATGCCTACTTATCTAAATAATAATAATAATAATAATAATTATTATTATTATTATCACTAACTGCAATTGAGTTTTCACTCGGTGGCCGTAATCCTTACACTAGTACAGAAAAAGTAAATAAACATGAATAGACATAAATGAAAAAATACGAGAACACAATACAAACAATACCAAACACAGTAAATACAAGTACACGTATTACCAAAAGCCTCACGAAATTTAAGAAACTCCCACGCATTACGAAACAAATTAAAAGAACCGCAGTAAAACAGATACAAACCAAATGAATTAGTCACAATACAATCAAGTACCCTCAGTAACAGGTCACCCTAATGTGCATGGTACTTTTTTCCCCTAGAACTTCGCCGCAGCTCACTGCACTTCACTTCACTTCACTTCAAAGCAAAATCAATTCACATAATTCACGTCAGTTCACTCCAGATCACTTCACTTCACTTCACATCAATTCAATTATTTACACTAAATCCCCCTTGAATTACATTTGCTTGTAATTACATTCTTGCAATTCGAGGCTTGCTTTCCTCACTAATTCCAGTATCCAGATTGCATTCCTATTCAGTAAGTCTACAGAGCGCAAGACTGCATGTATGGTGTCTATAAAGCCCTAGTAGAGAACAACCACACGCTTCCCAGTATGCACATTCTATTTGTGTATGTTTAGTAGCCATGGCTATTAGAGCGAATTGTTATTGTACCAGAGATGTGGGTGAGACTGGAATAAATTTAAAAAGCCATTTAAAAATAACATGAATTGATTTTAATATCTAGATGCTATTTTCTGTAGTATTAAAGGTTTTGTCACTCTGTAACACAATATTTAGAAGTAAAAGGTAAAGCAGTTCCGTTACAGGCTCGATGGGTTCCAGGAAGTTAAGGCTCACAGATTTCACGACAGCGGCACAGAATGATGGTAGGTCGACAGCTTTATGCACTGGCCGCCTTCACCCCCAGGAAATGTTCCTGGTACTCATTTCTGTTAGATGCTGAGTCGACCCCAGGATCATAGTGCGATCGGAAGGATTTTATGTCAATAAAAAATCCAATAACACCAGCTGGGATCGAACCAGCGACCTTCCGATTTGTATCACAGCAACTTAACCACTGTGCTACCGCCATCCCCACACAATATTTAGAAGTACAGTACGCATATCTACGGAAGACTGCGTATTTTTGCGTTTTTACTTCAAATAAACGCTTCTCACTCGCTAAAACTCAATATAATACGGATAACAGGCTTGGAAAAATATTGGGAAATCATGCAGAAGTCACTGTTTATAGCAGCAGCCATACAGTTTCTCCTCAACCGTTCCGAATTGCTCACTTTTTCTTCCTGCTCCGTCCTCTTACATTGTTACTGATATAGGTTCTAAAAGCAGGGCCTCGCGTTGCCAGGTACGTGGCTAAATAGCGTTGTTTACCGAGAGATCAGAACGTGGCGAAAGAAAGAAACGAATGCTTTTGTGCATAGAATGTGAGACTGGAGAAATGTTCCTAGTATCGGTTCTGTTATGATGGTGTGAGTAACTTCACTGTCAGAGATCAAGCTGGGATTTATCCATTGGTGTATTATTATTATTATTATTATTATTATTATTATTTACAGAATGCTTCATAACATCCTGTAATACTACATGCTTTATGATATATATATATATGTAATTACTGTATATATATATATACAGTAATTACATTTTTGCGGATTTGTTTACTGTTTATGCACTGACTGTTCGTTTACATTTTTCCGTAGTCAATGGTGTTTGTAAAATTGGCAAACTGTTTTAAGTATTAATTCACTAACTCGTTTTTCTTCACCGGCCAGTTGTCTGGTGTGTGTGTGTGTGTGTATGTATATATATATATATATATATATATATATATATCTTTATCGTTGCACCGTGCATTTTGTAGTTTATTTAAGCAACACACCAAAAAATCACGAATTTTCCGAAACCATTCATAACCTTTATAGAACCAATAGACTTTCACTTACTATAACAAAGCTGGAATCAATAAAATTATGAACAATGTAAAGTGACACAGCGAAAGATGCTTCCTGATGTATAATCAAATTACCTCTGCATGTATCATTACCCAGTGTAATGGGGCAGACTTTAATAAAATTAAAAAGCCAACAAATGCACATATATATAAAATCTTTAATAATCTAAAATTTACATTAAAACACTTCAAACGTTCCTACATGTTTCGATCACACGATCATCCGCAGAGGGCTTACTTTGTTCCTTGTTAAAGTTACAGTTTAAAACACTCAGTGATTTACTTCGTTATATTAGTTTGGTGCTGTGGCAGCATGTCTGTAAGTAAAAATAAGTTTACTGCATTCAATTATTCCTATATCGCCTTAATAATCTGTTTAGTAAACTCAATTTTACTTGCAGACGTGCTGCCACAACACCAAATTAATATAACGAAGTAAATCACTAAATGAATTAACAAGGAAAAAAGTATGATCCCCGAGGATGATTGTATGATCGAAACACGTAGGAGTGTTTTAAGTGCTTTAACGTAAATTTTAGATTATTAAAAGACTATATATATGTGCATTTGTTGCTACGTTATTTAAATAAAATATATACATATATGTATGTATATATATATATATTCATATATATATATATATATATATATATATATATATATATACACATATTTGTGTGTGTCTTAAATTTTCCATTCTGTATAACTACAAAACTTGAGATTGAGTTTGATTCGATGTATGGAGAAAGAATTTATTTTTACCGTAGCCACAGAAGTAAGAAATACATTTAAAAAGATAAGAAAAATTCAGTTACTAGATATGGTGCTGCTGGGTTATTATGTTGCGACTTTTCGAATGAAAAAAAACAGAACTGACCAGGGTGCTGATAAGTCCGTAGCCCGACCAGGAAGGAAACAAGCTGGGAAGCATGTCAGGGACGCGCGCGATTTCAACAACATCGAGACGTGAGTTTTCTTCAAGGTTTTTTTTCCTGCAACGCAAGGTGCTGAAGGAAATTCAAGTCATTCTGTCACAAACATTATCTTGTTTCCTTCCTGGTTGGGCTAAGGACTTATCATCACCCCTGTAGATAATAGAGGGTTGAGGCATCAATGGGTACCAGTGATGGGTCACCTGTGAGGCCCCAAACTTTCGAAATTTTACCCCGGAACCCTTGAGGATCTCTGCAGTAGATTCCTTGGAAACATCGACAAATACTTGCTTCACGACAAAATGTCTGACATCCAACAATATGTTCAACTTCATGGCAGTGTTTCCTCCTTGAATAAATCAAACTGACTCACTAACGGGATAACAAATATCACAGTAGCCAATACATTATTGATAATGCTTCAATATCTAACTGGGTAAAGCGTCTGAATGTGACATCGGATGCACCTTTGTTGCACGTGCAACAACACGTGGAAAAAAACCGCTAAAAATGCTTTGTTTTATGTATGTATGTATGTATGTATGTATGCATATATATATATACAGGGTGTTTCAAAAAGAGCTTTACAAATTTGAATGCGTATAGAAATTTATACAGAGGACATACACAACGTTTTGAACTGTCAAAATGTAGCAAAACACACCGAGTTTTACCTCGGATAGTTATGGTTCAATGTGACTTCCATTGGTAATG
>Ga0123352_10017615_pt1 | contig 11379 bp, 9 predicted proteins | sample TergutLab28metaG_FD_89700 | JGI IMG/M metagenome (GOLD analysis project Ga0123352, IMG submission 89700) | Labiotermes labralis P1 segment gut microbial communities from Petit-Saut dam, French Guiana - Lab288 P1 | ecosystem: Host-associated > Arthropoda: Insects > Digestive system > Gut ... | reverse complement strand
TCCTGATGATGAGCACATGTGCTCGAAACATGTAGAGGCATGAAATAAAACTTATAGTGAAACAAATTTTGTGCATCAAGTTGGTTAAATACTGAGATAAATATACTGAGATGCACGGTCAGCAAAACGTCAAAATTTGACAGCATGTATTTTAATTTTAACTTTGTCAGTCCGTGCAATTCCGGTCAGTTTCTTGTTATACCAACAAATGCTCCACATCGAACAACATGTTCAGTTAAGATATTTTTCCAACATGTTTCGGTAAAAATATACCATCATCAGGTCCTCAGGGGGTACAGTGGACCAATCCCAAAAATGCATTATTAACATTTGGCACTCTGCACTCCGTGACGACCTGATGATGGTGTATTTTTATCGAAACAGTTTGGAGTAATGTCTTGACTATTTATATGTATTTGACGTGGCGCATAAGTTGGTTTATTAAAAGAAAATTTGAGTCACTCTGTCTTGGCGTTGAATATGCGCCCTTTCTCTCCTTCTGTCTTCTGACCAGACATTACTCAGCAGTGAGCCCGAACACAGGAGGTCGTCACTTTTTGGCTGCCTGTCTGAAGAGACGACTTGTGTGTCATAAGTCGTGTGTCTTGGTTTTTGTCAGGTACAATTACATAAGCGTGTACATTTTGAAAGTATTACGTAATCGCAGTACTATTTACAGGGCAGGGTTACTAGGAAAAAATGTAATAGGCCTCTGAGTGTCCACTCTTCTTGAAGCAAATTACGTCATGTCTTACCTAGCTTATGCTACGTAAAGGCCAGCTTAACCTCTCCGCTGCCAAGTTTAATCCCGTTATATTTGTAACTGTGGGCTTCGCCGTCCAGCATTGCGAATGTGTCTTCTGCTGTTATTTTGCAAGCCCTCTCTGCTGCCTGAATAATTTTATGATGAAGTCATACAGGTTCAATATTTTGAAAGCCACGTGCATAGCGTGAATCAGGGTGAATCTTAAAAAAAGACATGCCAGTCGCTTGGAAAATTTTGTCTTGCAAATGCTGCCATCTCAAACCAGGCTGCCAAATTCCATTTTCCAGCAACTTTGCATTTTACATGAAGTTTCAGTCATCAAGTCCGCTACTAAAATTTCATTCTTTTTGAAGTGTTTCGTTTGCTGCCGTTTTCCAAATAACAGGAAATTCATTAATGATTTTTGGATACACAGAACCTCTTATCTGCCTCTGTTCATTCAAAATGAGACTTTGGAACAAGACAATACAAACATTTCCGAGGCGCTTTCGGGACAAAATTACCAAATGAAATACTATTCCACCACAAGGTGAACTACGACTGTCTTCAGAAACCTTACTCCCTTCTTGCTATGTTGGGTTTAACCTTTTGGCGCCGGAATTATTTTTTTAATTTTAGCCCACCCTGTATATAAAATGTGAATAATACGGGAACAAAATACTTTAGAATTATGAAACAAACTGCATTTTGAAAAGAAAGAAACGGAGAGTATATACCGTGTTTAAAATATTCAGTACCTATATTTGTTGAATAAATATACAAAATGCAACTTTAGAGGTTAGCGGTGCGGTATAGTTGACATTAGGCATCAAAAGTTTAATTTCCAGCGTGGTTAAGACTACAGAAGGTAATTCAGTCAATTGGTAATCTTACACAGTACACCTACACTTCTGCGAAAACTGGAACTACAGTTTGTATCAAATTTCCATTCGTAAACACTAATTCTGTACAATTAAGTGGATGAGGTATGATAATCTTGTCTCTTCAAATACTTAGCCCACTAGAGATCACAGTACAGAAAGCATGACTTTTGCTTCGCTTATGAATGAAGCGGGTCCTTGCTTGTACCGAAGTTTCAGGATTTATTTGCTATGAGCAAAAGCGTTCTGTACGTATATACATACCGTTAGCTCTGAGTCTCAGATGGCCCATGCTGGAAGACTTCATTCAAAAAAAAAATGCCAGAAAATATAAGTATAAAGTAAAACTGAAGCAATATCTAATCTTTTCATCCTGCGCACTTCAAAGATTATCATGATATGTAATCCAGTGTTTCAACTAGGATATGAGCAGTACGATTTAGTTTTCGATACCAGTCAGGACGAAGCGATTCTTCTCCTCTCCGAAACTTCCAAACTGGTCCTGGTGTCTCCTCATCATCCCATTGAATGAATAACGAGGACTCGTTTCCCTCCAAGTCAATGAGTTCGAGACGTGTACCTGGCTCACCGACTACTCACCTCATTTAGTGCCAAGTGTAAGAATGAGTGGAGCTATATTTCCATTCACCTATATGACTTCATTGTGTACAGACGAACAATTAAATATCTGTGTAACAAAAACTAACCCGATACACCACCTAACTTCAGCTTATTTCACCAATCAAACTCTGCATGTTTCGGGCATATGTGTAGCCCATCATCAGGAGATATACTGTATATATATATATATATATATATATATATACAACAGTTGGTACGTTTTTGTGCTTTTCAGTTGACTGTCTGTTGGCCGGCCGGTTAACAGACCATCAATTGAAAAGCACAACACGTACCAACTGTTGTATATATACAGTATATCTCCTGGTGATGGGCTACAAATATGCCCGAAACATGTAGAGTTTGATTGAAGAAATAAGTTGAAGATAGGTGGTGTATCGGGTTGGTTTTTGTTACACAGATGTATCGAGATGCACGGTCTACGAAACATACAACAAGTAAACATGTTACTTCACTGATACCTGGTCTGCTTTTCGAGCTATACTGGTCCCGTTTGCAAAGTCAGACAGTAATTATTTAACATGTATTTTAACCCTTACGTATCCAGCTGTAAATATATGTATCCTGCTACATAAAGTTTAAAAAGTTTTGCACTATGTGCTTGTATTGGAAGAAATAGCGATTATTCTAGTAACAACATTAACTAACTTATCTTTGTAATGATGCCGGGCTTTCTTTATGTTATGCAGGAATATGCTTCTTATGTATAACTTTATGTACGAGGAATATTTAGATGAATTCACTCTTCATGTATTTAATATTACTCCCACATCTTTTATTGATCTACTTGTTCCTTCTCAACGCCTTTTCTCCTTATCCTCCTTAATTTGATAAACCTAACTATATTTGGTGCCCGCAGTGGTGGCTTTAGTAATATTTATTACGTCCTTTCCACAGTCATACTTCTGAATAATAACAATAATAATAATAATGATAATAATTTTCTTCGGCTAGCCTCTAGCGAGGAGAGAACAAAATTCCTGAGAGGTTCCTTCAAGTATATTACACAGAAGTAGGGTAAAGTCATTTAAACAAACCCAGGATAACAGTAAAATATACTTTCCAGATGGAGGGTGTGAGGTGAGTTAAAATAGCTCAAAATAATCTTAGGGACAGGATTCCGTAAACACAGTGACATACTTTTAACTTTCCACAGAAGAACTTTATTCTTCGAGAGTTTGAATTATTTTTATACCCTAATTGTCTGTATTAGCCACTGCACTTGCGGCTTGTTATTAAAACATAAGTTAAAGTGTTCAACTGTAACTTCAAGGTATTCGAAAAGATTTAGAGACATCTCCAAATAGGCCACAAGGACTTCGTCGAAAATCCGCACTGATTCATCATTTTATAGTTAAACCGTCATTTGTACAGAGCTTATAGACTTATATCATGGCTTCAGCTGACATAATATATTTAAGTGAACAAAGAAGCATGATCTTATTATTTGAAGCCTTTGTTCTTTGCAGACGTCTGACTCTAATCAAACGACGCCTTTATCTTTCTCAAGTCGTTACAGACCGCAAGCCATTTACACTTCCACCATGATACGCCGTGCATCTGTCTTGTGCAGTGCTGGATTCAAAGTCCAGATCGCAGGAAACTTCCAGTAAACCGGATCTGTTGGACACGAAGTTGCACACTGCATGTGACGGGCAATTACTGCCGCGAGCTTCATGGAGCTTTCAGATTCAGAGAGTCTAAGTGGGGAAAACTTCAGGATATAGTGAAACTTGCATAGGATAATATATGGCTATTGGCTTAGTCAATGTCGCTTTACAAGCTGTAAGTTCAAACGTAAATTTTTCGTGTTCTTGATTAAACACCATGACGTGAAGTCGTAAGAGGAAGTAGAGTTGCGTTATTATTCTCGGCACTGATGGGAATAATTGGTCAAGTTCACGATACGGACTCTTTGTTAATCTTTAAGTGGGTCATCCCCTTTGTGCTAGATACAATTTCAAAAGAATATAAATAAGTCAGACACAACTAGTGCAGAATTTGATGTATGTTTGTCTGTAAGTCGTTGTATAAGAGTAGAGAAGAAAACCAACTAGATGCTGCTGAATTATTTATTGCACTTATAATTTGCTCAACATGTTTCGGGCACTTATATGCCCATCATCAGGAGCTCGAGACTATACTTGTGTTATTACCGCATATGGTGTGTGGAGGGACGCTGCTCAAGCAGCTTCCCTCATCCCTGACACATAGCCTGCTGCCCTGCACCTGACCGCCGACCACCAGCAACCAAAGCATTACACACCGTACGCGGTAATAACACAAGTACAGCAAAGTGGATAGAGATGAAGCACAACATGTATGTGTACTTTACATGTATATGTACTTTATCCACTTTGTTCGTCGAACATATTATTAGTTCAATACGGATAAACCGCATGACAACGAGATCTCGTTGAAAGTTCAGAATTTGTACCATAAATAATGATCTTACACTGTATAGTTTTTCCTCATTATACATTTTTGTGACCTGAGGATGGCCCACAGTGGCCGAAATATGTCGTCAGCCTAATGAAACATATACAAAGACAGTTGCGTTTCGACGTATCTACCTCCTCCTAATTCTGCAACCCTTGCTGTGGTAAGTGAAGTCCCTGAGTGTAAACTAGGTTAAAAAATTCCCCCTTTCTCCAGTTTGTTTCGGCGTGCAATCCGTCTAACACTGCAGGTCTTTGCCTGCGATTTAGCGGTCACAGTGTGAATCTCACCACTTAACTTTATGCAGTGTCTGGATGGATTATCGATTCCTCTTATAAGATACGTTTTTCACATACATTTTTGCCTGTGTAAAATAATTGTTGATTATTCATCGATAGATATAAAATTTGGAACATATTCCTACTAACAAATGTGCTTTTGGTATGTCTAGTTCGTAGATAAATAAATGTGGTTAACCGTTTAAACCCCACTGGGAACTGCATGCCTACGTCACATGCAGAAACATTAACAAACTGTCGAGTGTGACCACAGAGTGTGTTTATGTTCGCGAAACGATGCTCCGGTTTTCCTACACGTCATAAACGGGCTGGTCCTTAAAATGCAGACGTATCCTGTTCACTGTGAGGTAGGAATTAAATATGTATATACAGGAGTGCTGATAAGTCCTTAGCCCGACCAGGTAGGAAACAAGTTAATGTTTCTGGCAGAATGGCGTAAATTTCCTTCGGCGCCTTGCCTTGCAAGGAAAAAAAACTTGATGACAGCTCGCGTCTCGATTTTGTCGTAATCACACGCGTCCCTGACATGCTTCCTAGTTTGTTTTCTTCCTGGTCGGGTTAAGGACTTATCAGTACCCCGGGTATGTAGATACGATTTAGGCAGACGTCGGTCTTCGGTGAGGTGAAAATATTTGATGTATAACTCAGGCGAACGCCAGTCTACAGAGAATGTTAATGCTTCTAAAAATTTCACCTGCTCCACATACTTACAGCCACATACGCGTGTAGATTACCGTATCAACCAACAAATCTGACGGAATTAAAACGGTATGTCTTCCCCAAATTACTTCACATTTGTCTGCATGTAGTATGCTGCTGTTGAGTAGGTTCAGTAGAAACAATTTCTCTTCACGCAAGGCCTCTGAATTTACCACTAATGTTCGTTTCAGACAGGCACAAGTATGCATATGCATATTTTTCCCTAAATTATATTAAAATATGCTTTACTGTGAATGATGAATTTCTTTGTGGTGATAAGCCGATTGTAAGAAAATTTAGTAATTGAGATTTTAGTGAATTATTAAAAAAACCTGACATGTCTGATGTACTTGAGAAAAAAGCATAAAGAAATCAAAACTACACTCATGAGGAATCCTTACAATAAGAACCAACAGGATGCATTATTTAATTTCAATATATTTTAATAATTAATCTCAACATGTTTCGAGCAGGCCTACTGATCATCATGAGTAGGTTCTACTCTGTATATAGTGTATTTGGTATAGTGTATGTCATGCGTTTATGTTGACTGGCTGTTGGCAGGAGTTCCATTCCGATCCAGCCAACATCCAGTGAACTTAAAAGCATGACATACACAAACTGCTGTATATACACAGTAGTACCTCCTGATGATGAGCAGTACGCCTGTTCGAAACATGTAGAGGCTAATTATTGAAATAAATTTACAGAAAAAAATGCACCCTGTTGGTTCTTATTATATCGATATATCACGATGCACGGTCAACAAAACAATAAATTTATGAAGAAATTAGGAAAGGATTAAATGCAAGTAACGTTGCTAGTATTCGGTCCAGAAACGTCTGACTTCGCGTTTGTTTTCCAAGAATATAAAAATTAGGTTACACAAAACTATAATTTTTGTCAGCTGTGTTGATTGTGAAACTTCGTTCCTCACATTTATGGAAGAAAGCAGTGTTTGGGAATAAGGGGCTGAGGAGAACGTCTGGTACTAAGACAGAGGAGATAACACAACGCTGGACGAAACTGCAAAATGAGGAACTTCACGATCCGTGCACGTTACCATATAATATTCGGCTGGCCACGTAAATTTGGACGAGATGTGTGGCGCTGGTGGCACATATGGGGAGAATGAAATGCACACGGAACTTTGGTGGGAAAACCTGAAGGTGAGAAACTATTTCGATTACCTAGGCGAAGTCGAGTGTATAATATTAAAATGAATTGTAACGAAATAGGATAAAAGAACTTGGACTGGATTCATCTGGCATGAGATAGAAATAAATGACTATGATACGAACGTGGTAATTCAAATTCGGTTTCTGTCAGTGTGGCGAAATTTTGATTGATAACTAAAATATTACCTTCTGATACATTGTTTTGTAGAGGTAGATTATTATCAACTGCGACGATGATAACAACAACAACATAATAATAATAATAATAATAATAATAATAAAAGGTAAAGCAGTCCCGTTACAGGCCTGGAGTGACCCAGAGGGTTCCACGAAGTTAAGGTTCCCAGATTTCGTGACAACGGCACAGGATGGTGGTAAGGTTGTCAGCCTTACGCACCGGCCGCCTTTACCCCAGGAAATAATCCTGGTATTCATTTCTATTCGAGGCTGAGTCGACCCCAGGGCCACAGTGCGATCGGAAGGATTTTATGTCAATGAAAAATCCACTGACACTAACTGGGATCGAACCAGCAGCCTTCCGATTTGTAGCACAGCGCCTTAACCACTCTGCTACTGCGATCCCCACATAATAATAATAATAATAATAATAATAAAATTGCCACTGTCTCAGATGAAGATTTTCTACGTTATACACAATTTACCTAAGACATTGTAACTCACCACCGCCAACGGAAATGCACTCCTTCTCCCGATGCACCAGTTATTGGATTTTGAACTCTGAAAGTTCGTAAAAAAAGGCCCAAGAAGAAGCAAGCAAACCGACCCAATTAAGACGTTGAAACAGACATGCAACCTTAACGCTGCGTTCACACGCAAATCCTTCTTGATATTTCTGGAATGACCCGACACCTCTCTTCCCCGCACGCCCCTCCCCGCCCCCATTGCCGGTAGGCCCTTGTGGGTTAGATTACAAAACCGAAACCCAGTAATAATCAAAAATGAGTGAAGGTTTTATCTACCTTCATTCGTTGCCGGATATACCACCACTGAATGCGTGCCACACGCCCCTAAATGTGCAATTTCAACCAGAAACAGGCTACTAAAGGCGAACCTTACTTCGAAGACTGAAAATAAGGCCACCCTCTATGTGGATTCTATAAAACAAATACTTTCTTATCAGTTTTGTAACTTCATGTGAACAAGTATTTCCTACGTTTAAGAAAATCTTTAAGAATTTTGATTTTGCTGACCGTGCCTCTCAGTATATTTATCTCAGTATTTAACCAGTATTTAACCAACACCTATAGGTGTGACGATACCAGAGGCTGTGTAGTGCAATTTTGACCTCCTGATGATGAACACATGTACTCGCAACATGTAGAGGCATGAAATAAAACTTATTGTGAAACAAATTTTGTGCATCAAGTTGGTTAAATACTGAGATAAATCTTTAAGAATGTCCAGTGTTAATATTATATTAATATCTGTTCTGATTACATTCCTTGAGAAGAAGGACGAGACGCCTTTCAATTTAAAGCATCTTTATCCCGAACACCAAAACAGACAAAAATTTGGGTTTCATTAACATTCAACTTAAGGTTTTGCAAGAATGACACTATCAGCTCTCTTTGACACTGGGTTTGTGTTTTGACACGTAAGTAAGCCTACACAAGAACTGGCGATTGCTGGTTGAGGTTCAGAAATTTGCTCTCTGTTTGGAAGACTCTTCTTTAAATTCTACTTAAGAACTTGAGGGTTATTTGACAGTGCATCTTCCTCATGAAGTAATGTGAAATGCCAACTTGATGCAACAAGGTAATTTTATTGATGTATTCTTAGTTCGATATGTTTCGGGTACATACACCCATCATCAGGAGCATTAGATGTTGAGTTGCAGCTTATGGTTTTCTGCACCGAGTTTTTGGATGGGTGGTGGTCTTGAGAGCCGCTGTGTAGGTCGTGTGTACGGTGCGGTTGGTGCACGGCACGTTGGAATTTTACACTATTTCATGAGGAAGACGCACGGTCAAACAACCCTCAAGACTTTTGTGTAGTCCGATATTTTACGTAATGGATTAATTCCCGTCAGTCCCCAACCCCTGCCAATTCAGATGATTATCTTACACTCTGCAAGACCTAGATCTTACATTATATACAACAAGACAGTCAATGCACGTATTAACTTAACATCGAAGCGCGTTCGCGTAACCACTGTTTCCGTGGAAAAGTAGATAGTATTTCATATGACGAGAGTGTGTCTGCAGCCTTAGTTATCCAGCATACAAGCTGCATGTGCCATATTATCTGTGGCTTGTCTCGCGCTACCATATTCTCCTACATTATCTAAAAAATTGCATAATTTTCGGGAAAATATTATCGAATATAAAATGTGTGTTTTGATTTTCTCTGCAACTTTGTCTCAAAAATTTCTCATTCTAAGAAGATTTCAGCGACCTATCATCATAAAAGTGTGGGCCGGGTAGCTCAGTCGGTATAGCGACTGACTACGGGCTGGACTGCCCGGGATCGAATCCCGGTGGGGACGAGATTTTCCTACTGTCCGGACCGGCCCTGGGGCCCACCCATCGTCCTGTAAAATGGATACACGGGGGTAAAGTGCGGCCAGGGTGTGCTGCTGACCACTCACCCCCTTCTAGTGCCGCGGTCATGAAACAGTAGAGCTATACCTCTACCCACCCTCTGGGCCACACCGGGCCTGTAACGGGATCACTTTACCTTTTTATCATCATAAATGTACCTACGTCTTTACGTGAATTATCCTTTCTTCGTGTGTACGGTGCGGATGGTGCCGTGCACCATCCGCACCATACACACGACCTAAGTAGCGGCTCTCAAGACCACCACCCATCCAAAAACTCGGTACAGAAAACCAAATGCTGCAACTCAACATCTAATGCTCCTGATGATGGGCGTATGTCCCCGAAACATGTCGAGCTAAGAATATATCAATAAAATTACCTGGTGGCATCAAGTTGGCATTTCACATTTTTTCTACATAAGAACGAAGAATTTTACGCACATTACTTATCAAATATACATTATAGGTGACCACTGTGGTTTCGGAACCTAAGAAACTCTAGGTTCTGCAACAAATCCCAAAAAAATGGGTAATGAAATTTCAGGTCGTGCAAAAAACAAGGAATTTTTATTACTTCAAAAACTAGTATTGACGTTCTGCTGCATGAAGCTAAGTAACGAACCTACACAATCTTGAGTAAAACAGTATCAGACGATCTACTGCGTTGGCTTGTAGTTATAATGTCCAACGTCACTTAAATTGGGCAGGTTAAAAATCAATTTACGTACAAAATAAAAGTAAATGAAACGTTATTTTACACACACAGTATTTATTTCATTTTTCTATTCTATACTTCCGCTCTTGCATTTTTTCCAAATTTATGAAACTGTCAGCAGCCCCCTTTCTGTTACTTCTTTACCCCTTGCACACTTTATAACATCACTCGTAGAAGAGTTCATTAGTTTGACGTCCATATGGCCGTGTATCGTAATACATTTCTATAGTAAAACCAACTAGATACACCAATGTATCAAATTTATTTTATTGGAGTAACACTCTACATGTTTCGGGCGGTCTTTCCGTCCATCATCAGGAGTTCAAAACTGTACATACAGCAACAGGCATATATCAAACAGATACTGACGACTGCTAGCTAGCAAGCAGACAGCAGTATCTGTTTGACAAATGCCTGTCGCTGTATGTACAGTCTTTAACTACTGATGATGAACGGAAAGACCGCCCGAAACATGTACAGTGTTACTCCAATAAAATAAATTTGAGACATTGATGCATCTGGTTGGTATTACTATACAGAATAAGAGTTCATTAGTTTGCAGAGTTCCATAGGATCTTAGGATTCTACTGGGGTGTATCATATTCGGAATTGTTCAGTTCTAGGGATTTCTCCATTTTTTAAAATAAAATTATAATTTCTGAACTTCCCGGAGAGGATTCGTTCCCATCCTGAGGCAGACTGAGTTCAGCAGTTACGCAGCTGAACCCGAAATGTAAAGCTGTGAAACCAGTAGTTTGAAAAGCCTTGCCTATCTGTCCCAACTCTGTATTATTGCACTGTTTTGTAGGAAAAAGGAGTGTGACGCTTAATTTTCAATGTATTGTCAGTCTTCAAATATACTTGAGAAACAGAGGATGGAAAGAGCACAAACAGTGAGTTATTCCAAAAGTGAATTGCAAAAAAAAACTGTCACTGGTTTTAAGTACAGGAAATTTACTGCGGACTGAAAAATTGAAAGCTTATAATAATTATAATAATAATAATAATAATAATAATAATAAAATGCAATTGGGTTGTCACCCGGTGGCAGTGGTTATTTTACATGTATACAAAATATGAAATTGGTTACTACTGAATTTAAGTCGGGAGGGCTACATGAGAAGCATGTAGTGGCAACTTGGAATCTTGGGAACCATCTCAGCATTTGCTTATAGACACAGGGAAACCAAGGAAAACCTGTGTCGAGGTGGCCGGTCGCAGGAC
>Ga0123352_10017614_pt1 | contig 11379 bp, 6 predicted proteins | sample TergutLab28metaG_FD_89700 | JGI IMG/M metagenome (GOLD analysis project Ga0123352, IMG submission 89700) | Labiotermes labralis P1 segment gut microbial communities from Petit-Saut dam, French Guiana - Lab288 P1 | ecosystem: Host-associated > Arthropoda: Insects > Digestive system > Gut ... | reverse complement strand
TGTAGATATTCTGAACAATGTAAGACGTGAAGTTAGCAGACATTTCAGGAACAAAAAGAAGGCATATCTGAGAGCTAAAATTGAGGAACTTGAAACTAACAGTAAGATCCTAAATATTAGGGACTTGTATAGGGGCTTCAATGATTTTAAGAAGGGGTAACAGCCTAGATGTAATATAGTAAAGGATGAGAAAGGTGACTTGTTTGCAGACTCTCACAGTATTGTGGCTAGGTGGAGGAACTACTTCTCCCAGCTATTCAACGTGCATTGGGTTAAGGATGTTGGGCAGGCAGAAATACACACAGCAGAACCACTAGTACCTGTGCCAAGTGCCTCTGAGTTTGAGCTGGCTGTTGACAAGCTAAAAAGTCACAAATCGCCAGGTATTGGTCAAATAACGGCAGAACTGATTAAAGCTGGGGCAGAACAATTTGCTTGGAGATTCGTAAACTTATTACTTCTATTTGGAAGAAGGAGAAACTGCCTAAAGGATGGAAGGAGTCGATCATAGTACCTATTCATAAGAAGGGGGATTTTCACGAAACGTGAAATTTCTCGACATATATTCCAAAAATATTCAAATATAACATTTCACGAAAATCCGTCCATTAGGAGCGGAACTGTTCCATGCGGTCAGACATGACGAAGCTGATAGTCGCTTACGGCAAATTTGCGAAGGCGCCTAAAAACAAGATACAGTCATCTGAGTATACCTGCTAAGTGACCAACTTGACGCACAATTTTTTATATGTTGTGTTTATTTAGATCCTTTACATGTTTCGAGCAATCTTGTGCTCCTCCTCAGGAGGGCAACTGTATTAATACAACATCTGGTATAATCACTGTGAGTTGGTGTCTGGCTGGTATGCAGGTCGAGAAGGAACTGCAGTTCCGACACCAACTCAGAGCGACTATACCAGACGTTGTAATTAGAGCATGTTCCTGTCTAACAGAACTTTATTTTATGGTAGAGGTGTATTTACATTTACTACCTAAGGTACAACTACATGTTTCGGTTTTTGATAATAGCCATCTTCAGGTTGTACATGAATCCTTAGAAAGTAGTTATACAAGATTGAATATGGGCTGTGTACAGTGGGGATGTGGGAGATGTGGAGGGCACGAGATCTCGTACGTGTCATGGAGGTTGGGGGTTGGGTACATGGGGTAACTGCTATTATGTATATTTGAGTTAATAATAGTTAGGTCTATGTATCATATTATGTGTGTGTAACATGTGTGTACACTAAATACTTGTCCTATACGTATGTACTGTGCTACAATATACAAGAATATGTAATATTTTGTATTAATACAATTGTCCTCCTGAGGATGAGCACAAGATTGCTCGAAACATGTGGAGGATCTAAGTAAACACAACATATAAAAAAAAATGTGCTTCAAGTTGGTCACTTACCAGGTACATACGAAGATGCACGGTCAGAAAAACATGAAAATGTCATCTTAGTACCTGTGCCAAACGCGATTAAATGCACAAAACAAAATACAAAAGCTGGGCCGCAACAACAGGCCATAAGAGACCTACATGTCCAACCAATACGTCTAAACCAGTCTTAAGACAGCCGACGCTTTCACTGACCTCACAAAATTGGAAGTTTACTGCAGTTAATAATCGCAACTTCCACTGGCGTACTAAGCTCAGCATCCATGGCTACTCAAGTACATGACAACGGGGAGGGGCAGTGCACACTGCATTGGTAAATCGCAACTGACATCCTACAGTAAAGTTCACACCAAGACGTCAGCGCACTGTTATCATGTACAAGAATTGCCTCGGTGTTCAATAACATCATCACGAAGGTAAAACTAATGGATTCTGTACACTGGCATTACATAAAAGTGAGAGGTCAAATTCAAGTTCCAATCGCGTTAGCTCTCCTATGAAATGTAGGGGCAGTTCCATGGATCCCGGCGATCGGGTCAAGTAGGAAGAGATTCCAATGCTGTTAACCATCAATTCATCATACCCTTCGGGGTCTAACGCTTCGGAACGCAAAAACATACTCAGCCATCGGCGAATAATACTTTCAATACGCCTGCTTGACTTGACGCTGTGCTACTTCACCATGTCAGCACTCACGCGCAATTTACGCAAATATGTAACCGCCCAGACGACGCCGCAAAATAATTCTGGCGGACACAGGCAATATCCACGATTTACCCCTCCACTTCTCGCAGTACCAACTTCATTCAAACTCATGGCAAGACTAAAAAATGACTCATGTGAGGAAGTTCATACGGGAGTTAAGATCCATTCTCCACATGAAAGGAGCGGTGAACAGCTTACATATTTTTCCCTTTGATACACGGCCTGAAGATGACCGCACGAACGGTCGAAACATGTAGCCAACTGAGACCACCTGCAGCAATACGCAGAATAAATAACCTAAGCTGTGCTTCGACGGATTTATAACTAATTACTGTCCCAGTATTTTATGATGGGCGCAGGGATTTTATTGCACAGGAAATAAGGATGAATGCACTTCAGAAGCTTGCGCGCGCGCGCGCGTGTGTGTGCGCGGGTGAAGTGACAAACTACGTACAATGGCTCGGTATAACGATGAGGATGAAAACCGCCCAGGCGCAAAGAGACTGCTCCTGCTCGTGGCAGTGGCTGTGTGCACTGTGCACATGCTGCTCCTGTCAGTTGAAATATCAAAACCGTTATGAGCCTTGGCGGCCCACTGAAATACCGCCTCAGTGCCGAGCCACTCTATTACGGAGTTCTGGTGGATCGCGTTGATCGAGCTCGTGCTCGTGAAACCGTCCACACTGACGGAAACACAAGTCCGAACACAACGAGCTAAGCGCAAATAATCTGCAAGTCGCTAACATGTCAAAAACTTATGGGAGTATAGTGGCACAGTACTGGCCATACACGCTGCTACCGTTGTGACATTACTAATGCTACGCTGCGCCTAGCTGTGCAAGTGTGGTTGAGTCCGTAGTTAGGCGTGCTGACACTACATAGCACAGACACATGGAGTTCTAAGTACTCCGACTACAAGCAGTAAACTATGCATAAAAAAAAAAAGAGATGGTGATCAACCAGAAGTTCGTAGTGATGCAAGAGGAAGAACCTAACCACATTCATAGAAAAACCAACAAATGGTAATTCAACGTTCGTGTTTCCTAGCACGCTACAAATACTACACATCACTGGATTGTCCCACCCCTACCCGCATCTCCCTGGTTCTCACCTCTACTGCGTAGAGGCCACAGACGACTGTGTACTATGGTACTGCGCTGCTTTTTTTTTTTTTTGCGTGTTCTTTGCAGATCTTAGATTCGACAAATGTGAAACCTAGCCTCTAATCTCCCCGTCACACACACACACACACCCACACACACACACGGTCACCTGACGCCCTTGAAATTACCACACTTCACACCATAAACCCTACAAGTAAAGATGAATGGACACAAATCACGAGGTAAGAAGAAACTGTAAGATGAAAGTAAAGATATCGCTTCACAGGTTTGCTGTTTTGTAACAACTTCCAGAATAGAAACTTTCTGAATAACGTGGAAAGACTACAATTACTAGCCTCAATACTCCACGCAAGTGGCTGCGCCTTTGTATTACAACACTGGCTACATAAGAACTACACGCGATTCTTGCATCAAAACGCTGCGTTAAACGACCTGCAATACCGATAAAAATATTCAGTGGCTCACAGTTAAGGCACAAACATATAAATCTGAACCGATGAAAAGATAAATTACGGGGTCCGACGGTATCAGGTAGCCAGGCCTGTACAAGGCACAAACACGAGGAACCCCGAATTCATTGACTACGTTCCTTTTGCAGGACTAACAGCACAGCACGGTTCGTTTATTTAATACCTTCCTCGAATAATCATTTGGCAATCCCAGAGCAAAGCGCTTATAACCAGCATTCTTGTGTGACAAGCCATATTTCGGAAAAACGTAAAATTAGATTTGGATCTACAGTATGGGTCAGCAGCCGATCCCAGTGGCCGTGCGGTCTAAGACGTGGGTCTGCGACCGCTCGCTTGCTAGGATTGCGGGTTCGAATCCCGCAGGGGGAATGGATGTCTATCTCTTGTGAGTGTTGTAAGGTACAGGCTCTGTGTCGGACTGATCTCTCGTCCGGTGGAATCCTACCGAGCGCGGTGTGTCTGCGTGCGATCGTGAAGCCTCGACAATGAGGATACACCACGAGCTGTTGTGGCATGGAATGACTCACTGGGGACCGACACGCACCAACAACAAATTCGCTTAACAAAGGCTGGTGGCAGATCTGTCACACAGCGATGCTTACGAAGACTTAAATGATCTGGAAAACGACGCAGTGCTGATTGGTAAACAGTTACCAGAGTTCCAGGGGAGCCTGATTACTACATGTTACCAGTAGTCCGGAAGACCCAGTACATATACACCAATCTACACGACATCTTTCCCAAGAACAATGGAATAATCACTATTAGTGGAACAGAGTTACCAATTTCAATCGAACTCTGTTTAAAGGCTGGACACACCTGATGCAGACCAGCCATTCACCGTCGGTCACCACAGATTCAGTCTCAGCAAAAAACATGCTGGAAGCGGACAAGCCTATATATTACAAGTTCCACTGACGAAGATCTCATGTAACAACACGAGTATCGCTCACGGCCTATTTAACTTTACGAAACCTCATGTAAAACGACCCGGAAATCCAACACACCTAACGTCCACGAATTCGTGCAGCTCTATTTTCAGTCCTTCATATGTCTTATGGCGTGGCTTTTACGGCAGACGACCGGATTTACCTCAATAATGAAGTCGGCAAACGGTCCTTAGTCACTTCATACCTTCGCAACGTAATTCCCCAAGATGTATAATATCAGAATGCACACGAAGCGGTTGGCTGGAAACGCACGACTCCTCGCATAACCGACACGTTAAAGAGTATCAGTAAAATAAACAAGACAGGCAATGTACGTATTACCTAACATTGAGGCGCTTTCGTGCAACCACTGTTGCAGTGGAAAAACCATGATTACTGCACAAACTGAGGGTGCGTACTTGTAACCTTAGGCATGCAGCATGCAATGCGCATAGGCCATATTGTCATCTGTGGTCTGCCCCGCTCTACAATATTTTTCCACATTTTTTTTCATAAACGGTACGATTTTCGAAAAAAAAAAAGTTGCTGAACACAAAATGTGTTTTGATTTTCTCTGCAACTTCTGATACATTTCTCATTCTAACAAGAAATGAGGGAGATGTGATTTTAAAAAATGTATATTGCTCATTGCTTATTCTTATTCGATTTTAATGAAACTTGAATTTTCGAGACAGTTTCGAAAATCCTCAAATAATTTTCATGAAAATACATCCAGTGGGAGCCGAGTTGTTCCATGCCGAAGGACAGCCGGAAGGAAGTACGGACAGACAAGACGACGCTAACAGACGCTTTTAACAATTTTGCGAACGTACCTAAAAAAGAACATTTCTACCACACACAGTCCACAACTACTCTCCCGAGTCAACGGCTACACGAGCCTCGCAGCAGACACAGCAACGCACAGTAACGCAGTACACATCCGATTCATCATATCGAATGTCTCCTCATGCGAATGGTTGATAAAACCGATGATTCTCTTTTTCTGCCGATACGAAACTGTACAGCGCACCGGCACATCTGTCTACGGTGACGCAGCAAGCGAATATTACCTGTTACCGGGTGGGGGAAAAAACATCTGATTTGCCGCTGTATATAAAGAACGCTATCACAACGAGAAACAAAAATACCAACATATTTATTTTTAATACGAAGACAGGTGACACCTTCAACGCTACGTGCGGTCAGAGAGTACCTACCGGCACCTTTCCTATTATTACAATAAAAAAAGATAGGTAATGTACTATGACGTAACAATGCGTCGCGTTCCCATAAAGTTTATACCTGCTCGGCTATCCTAACAGTCTGACACCACTTCACTCAAAACGAGGACTTTTACGGCGATTTAATGTCGTATGCAACAATAAAATGTACTTAAAAATCTTCATCTAACGTTCCCGATATTTTTGTCCGATTTTAACCAAATATGGAATTCAATAGGTTTTCGTAAAAGTCTAAAATATCAAATTTCGCGTAAATCCGTCCACTGGGAGACGCGCTGATTCATGCGGGGAGACGGAAGGCAGACCGACAGGTGGACGGACCAACCATTCCACACGAAGAGAACGCGTTAATGGCGATTTGATGTCACCGGAAACAACAGAATTACTTCATGTGAGGTGTCCCACATTTTTGTCCTTTTTAAACAAATCTGGGCTTTTTCAACAGATTATCATAAAAAGGCCCTCAATAACAAGCTCACGGTAATCCGTCTAACTCGGAGCCACGCTGATAAATGCGACAGATAGGACACGTCGAAGGCAGTGGACGCTTTTCGCGACTATGCGAACGCGTCTAAAGAGCACAGGATAAAACTACAGAGCTGAGTACGCAGTGTTAGCCGTCAGAAATCACTGTGACCACAACAGAGCAGCTTGCATATTTCATTGGCGGCAGCTGCAGTCTACCGATGTGACGTCACTGCAACCATCTGGCTGTATCGACCACCACGTTACTTGGGGCTATTTGCGGTATCATCTTCAGACTTGCTGCTAGGCCTGTCACACTGGGTGGCACCACCATATGACTAGACCCCAAGGACATTACCTCCAAAAATGCTGAAACGGTATGTGCCCATTTCGTGTACCGTCATCAAAGTCAACTTTTGATAACTGCAGTACGTGCACAAGCACTTCACTTTTTCTACCTACGCAATCATTATCCCATTTAGCTCTAATTCGCCATCCATTGTTAGTCCCCAGAAATGGCTGACATATATGATAAAGGTGGCAGGTGAAATTGTCCTAACTGCCTGGCAGATGGGACCAGACGAGATACCGTGTATTAAAATTTGGACGGTGAGTTGCAGTGCAAATTGGCTGCTGAAACAGGCAGGTCTCACACCGCCTGAATACAGTGTTTGGGTAAAGTCTGCCAGCATCACGTCTCCCGATCAACTGAACTTCCATTTTTAGTTCAGGGGGAGTAAGGTTCTCCTTGAGAAGCCAACAGTCGCTCAGCAGGTTAAGAAATAGTTCGCCGTTTACAGCACCCACAATCGTGTTCACAACACACCGCCACTGGTCCACCGCCTTAGCCGAAGTTCATTCCACGTCCTCGAATTTCACTTATTTAAGATACGTTCTAAGTTTTTATCTTGGACACACCGTTGTGTTGCATAAATTACAAAGTACCATCAACAAAACTAACTATACAGGGTTATTCAAAATGATTGTCGGGGTTTTACACAATACACTCGAGATAGGAATATATGTATGTTTTTATTTAATACAACAACACTCCAAGTTTTTGTTACATACCCTACAGGTGCTGTATGTGTGCACCCTTTGTGATTCTACAAACATCAACACGATAATCGAGTTCGTTCCATGCCAGCGGTGATGGTTTCAATGGCGGTTCTGATTCGTACCTTCAGTTCCGGGATACTTGCGGGAAGAGGAGGAACATAAACCTTATCCTTAACGTAACCCCATAGAAAGAAATCACATGGGGTTGCATCTGGAGAACGAGTTGCTAAAACCCCACAATCATTTTGAATAACCCTGTATTATATTACATACATGCGGCTACATGTTTCAACCACTACGTGGTCATCCTCAGGCCCTTTGAACTTACAAAAAACCAGAATTACAATTGCAGCGTCAGCTATGAGATCATATTGAAGTCTCAGTGTTCGGTGTTACAAAATGCATGTCCGTATAATTTTTAAAAGCAAAAAAAAAAAAATCAGCGTTGCTGTTTGTTTTCTTCATACAAGACGAATTTGATACAGACAACAAGCAATAACGCTGACAAATTTTATTTGTTTTTAAAATTTTTCCTGACATGCGTTTTGTACCACCAAACACTGAGACATCAATCTGACCCTACAACTGACGTTGGAATTGTAATTCTGGTCTTTGTGTGTTTAAAAAGACTTGAGGACGACCAAGCATTGGTTGCAACATGTAGCCACGTATCTACATAATATAATAAAATTAATTGTGCTGATAGAAATCAATTAAGTATTTTGTAATACGTTTGAATAAAAGTATTTCCCGCAACGTTCCGTCACAACAGCCGTGGGGCCCATACTGCACCGTATCCATTTGGTATCGGGAGTAAAGCGGCCGAAGCGTGACGCTGACCACTCGCCTCAAACCAGTACCGGGAAACATGTGACGATATGGCTCCACTTAAACAAACGCCTTCACCTTTTGTGAAGTACAGGGACACGCCGTACAAGAGAGATGCTTCATTCAACAGCTGGCCAACTTTACATTTACTTGCCACGAACGTTCAATCTTCCGAAGGGACCCTTTCCTCCGAGATTTCCGGACCAAAAATCTGCACAGTGCACACTTCAACACAGAATTTAACAGAAACTGTTTCGGAAGTTTCATAGAAGAAATACGCGAACCTGCACACAGCGAGTAATGTTCAGAGAACGCTCAGAGAAACAGCCAGATCAGTTCCGTTACAGGCCTGGAGTGGCCCAGAGGGTTCCAGGAAGTTAAGGTTCCCAGATTTCATGACAACAGCACAAGATGGTGGTAAGGTTCTCAGCCTTACGCGCCGGCCGCCTTTACCCCCCAGGAGACGCTCCTGGTACTCATTTCTGTTAGAGGTTGAGCCTACCCCAGGGCCAAAGTGCGATCGGAAGGATTTTATGTCAATGAAAAATTCCAATTACACCAGCTGGGATCGAACCAGCGACCTTCCGATTTGTAGCACAGCATCTTAACCACTGTGCCACCACGGTGACCACAAAATAAAGTTTTAGAATTAATAACAGTAATAAAAATTGTAAATAAAGGACAGCATTTCGGGAACAGGATCGGTCCCCGTCTTCAGGTTAAAATAACTTCAGATATTCAGAACTCACATAACACAGACTAGAATAAAACAAATATTTAAGAACTACGATTTGGACTGGAACCATCTGGTTCAGGAGTGGGTTCAGTAGTGACAGCATTAATGAACAATCGTGTTTCACACAGGGAGGAGAGACTTTTGAAGAGCTGGGTGACTGTCAGCTTCTGAAGGTCTCAGCACCACAGCGTTATAAACTACTCACGTAAACGCACCTTGAACTTCCTGTGTGTCACACCTGTCAAACGCTGGATTCTCTCACCTTACAGACAAAGCATCTCCCCAGCCGACACGTCACGGCTACATGACACTCGTAACTACGCGCTCTTGTACTTTAGACACATGAAAAGGCCGTCAACATGAAAATGTGGTGACGTCACCGACAGAACACTCGCATACACGGCTTAAAGTTGAATATATGTGCAAATTGGCGAAGACTGGAAAAGCGACAGCAAATATAGTAAATTAATCCTGTAAATAAAGCCAATTTGGTGCACATTTTTTCTTAGTATGTTTATTTCTAAACATACTAAAGAGAAGTACACATACTAAGAAAATTGTGCACAAAGTTGGCTTTATTTACAAGACTATACAAGGATGCACGGTCAACAAAACATACAATAGTAAAATAAGACATGACATAATGGTACCATAGCCTATGGACAGAACCAGAACTAACAACAGGGCTCTGTTTCAAGCACACAGCGGCACATGCGGAATTTCAATTGGACAAAGCATCAATGGACAAGTTTTCTGAGCACTTTGTTTCTGTCCTGCCAACCAACGAACCTCCCAACCCCAACCAACGAAAAGAAATCAATCAATCAACCGACCTATCAGCCAATCACCAATAAACCAATGTTCTTTCACCGTCATTGAAGCTTGCAATGGACGATTATACGGAGAGTCCTCAGCTGACACTTATCTGATCAAGTGGTGGTTAGAGTAAAGGGCAAAGAAGTTAACTGCACCGACAAATATAATGGACAGTAGAGAGCAGACAAACAAAGCTATATTTGTAAACATTACTGAATTATAGTCTCGCATGTTTCGGCCTTTACAACAAGCCATCATCAGGGATTTAAAACACTGTGAGTTAAGATGCAACGCACTGAAAATATTTCTTTTTTTACGACGCTGAGATATCAGCCTTACAATGCTGTACATGTTGTAGGAGCCGAAACCAACCGAAGATAATCAAGACAGGCAATGTACGTACAACGTACCATTGAGGCGTGTTCGCCCCACCACTGTTGCAGTGGAAAAGCAATAAGTATTACACATTCAGTGTGTGTATTTGCAGCCTTAAGTATGCAGCATGTAATGCACATGCGCCATACTGCTATCCGTAGCTTGGCCGGCTCTACAATATTTTTCCACATGATCTCTTACACGGCACGATTTTAAAAAAGCGGTGATCATAAAACGCGTGGTTTGATATTCTCTACAATTTAGTCTGAAACATTCCTCATTCTAAGAACTGAGCGAGATATCATAAATGTCGACAGATCTTTATGTAAAGTACCATTCGTCATTCTTTTCACATTTTAATGAAGCTTAAATTCTCCTAATGGATTATATAAAAATATTCAAATATCAATTTTTATGAAAATCCGTCCAGTGGGAACCGTGTTATTCCAGCGAAACACGAAGAAGCTAATAGTCGCTTTTCGCAATTTCGCGAACGCCCCTAAAAAGGAATATGTACTATTAAAACATACTACAATAATTACCAAGAACTTCAAATTGAATGGAAGAGTCTTAACGGGCATCGAGCAAAGCGATCTGTGATTACAAACCCATTTAAATTATAATAACTAAATACCGTTTACAAAACGCAGTGTAGGTCTACTGTAAAGCCAAGACCTCAAATTCATTAAAAAGAAAGAAATATTTTCAATGTGTTGCATGTAAATATTTTTCTTTTTATAAGTAATACCAACAAATTTGACTTGTCCATAAATACAGAACCATTCTAAATATATCGACTATTACTTACAGCCATCTTCAGTGAAGACCAATTAATACTAAAAGACATACAGAGCGTTAGCACACGGTGGCGTCCAATTTGTTGGTAATTAATTTATGGATGTGTCAAATGCACGGAGTGTGTGTAATATTAAATCTTTAAGTATTTTAAAACGCCTGATGATGGCCACAATGGCTGCAATATGTCGAACTGTATCACTCACCAACCTTTAAAATAGGTTTTAAATGTGATCGACTGCCCTTTTCTATCCATTATTGACCCTTCAACACAAAGGGATGTCCCACGTAAAAATGCGTACCGACAACAGCCTGTATGGATTAAAAAAAAAAACTGACCTTGGGGAAACCGGGGTGAGGGGGGGGGGGGAACAAAAAGGTAAAGGGAACAACAAAATATTAAACGGAAAAAAAAAAAAGACAAAACCTAT
>Ga0123352_10017613_pt1 | contig 11380 bp, 10 predicted proteins | sample TergutLab28metaG_FD_89700 | JGI IMG/M metagenome (GOLD analysis project Ga0123352, IMG submission 89700) | Labiotermes labralis P1 segment gut microbial communities from Petit-Saut dam, French Guiana - Lab288 P1 | ecosystem: Host-associated > Arthropoda: Insects > Digestive system > Gut ... | reverse complement strand
GCTTTGTATTCTTTAGCCCACAAAATGTGCCCAGTATCGCTATTGCCAATGCCTCCCATGCACTGCAAAAATAGCCATTGTGGCCGCTTGTGGTTTCTACCGCTTTAAAATACTCTGCTAATTTATATAGTTTTTCCATGATGTAAGCTTATCACGTTTATATATAATTTCAAAATTGATTGCCGTGATAATTTAGCTTTGCAATACCACACCAAAAGCGTTATATCAGCATTTTCATCAATAGCGAAAGCATCAACGACATCATCTCCAAAATATGTTACAATGTCTGAACAAAATCTCATGAATTAGTCCGAAAGGGTTTTCCAGGGTCAATGCTTTTCACATCGTTCAATTTTCTCATTTTTATAGTCATACTTCTAGTAATATACAGGCTATGTCCTCAACAGTATCGTTGGTTTGTGTTGTTGGTGGGGTCAATGGCCTTTTATGCGTTTGCGGGGGCGCGGTTTTTAATTTACATTTGTGCTACAATTTTAACAAGTTATGCCGTAACCATGCGTATGCGACACCTAAATGCTATGCGCGATGCTGCTGAAACCCCTGACAGGAATGCAAGAAAAATTATGAAGCTGAGAACAAAAGCCCTTTGCAAAAAATGGTTTGTCATGGGGCTTGTGTTTAATTTTGGTATACTTGCTGTGGTTAAATATGCCGACTTTGCCATCAGAAATGTAAATGCTGTCATGGAGTTTGCAGGAGCGTATACACGGTTTGGCCTAATGGGGTTTCTTTTGCCAATGGGAATCTCGTTTTATACATTTCAAACTATGGGGTATTTAATTGACGTGTATCGCGAACGGGTGCAGCCTGAAACAAACTTGTTTAAATTTGCCTTGTTTGTTTCATTTTTTCCTCAAATTATTCAGGGGCCAATTAGCCGGTTTGGAGACTTGTCAAAAACGTTATATAACGGTGACTCGCTAAAATATGAGAGCCTAAAACGTGGGGCAGGGCGCGTGTTAATTGGTTTTTTCAAAAAATTAGTCATTGCCGACAGGCTTTGGCCTGCGTTGGAAGTATTAACCTCAAACCCTGATGAATACCGCGGTGCTTTTTATCTTTTTAGCATTGGGCTATATGCGGTTATTCTTTTTTGTGATTTTACAGGCGGGTTGGACATCACCATTGGCGTGGCAGAAATGTTTGGCATAAAATTGACCGAAAATTTCAATCGTCCATTCTATGCCCGCTCTATTCAAGAATATTGGCAACGTTGGCATATAACTATGTATACTTGGTTTCGTGATTACGTTTTTTATCCGACGTCGGTAAGCAAGACAATGCTGCGCTTCACTAAGTTTGCACGTAAATTGCTGGGTGACACGATCGGAAAACGTCTGCCTCTGCATATTTCTCTTATTTGGGTATGGTTTTTGACGGGGCTTTGGCATGGTGCCACTTGGAATTTTATTGCGTGGGGGCTGGCTAATGGTATAGTCATCATGGTTTCGTTAGAATTTCAGCCACTTTACAAAAGGTTCCATGTTGCAGTACCTTGGGCAGAAAAGTCGATGGTATATCGCGGTTTTCAAATTTTCCGTACGTTTTGGATGATGAATATGATTCGCTCTTTTGATATATATATCGGCGTTGGAAATACTTTTCGTATGATGTTTTCAGTCGTGACTGACTTTGATTTTTTAGGATTTGTGAACCGTGGCATTTCAGGGCTGGCACTTTCATATTTAGAATGGGCAATTGCTGGGGCAGGGTTGCTTGTGTTGTTTTGGCTAAGCTATTTGGGGCGCGGCGAAGTAGATTTTCGTGAAAGGCTAAAGATGTTTGACTGGAAGGTGCGTTATGCGGTATATGGTGCAATCCTATTGATGATTTTAGTGTTTGGTGCCTATGGTTGGGGCTATGACGCAAGGCAGTTCATTTATAACCAATTCTAATGCAATGGAGTTTTTATGCGTGAAGAAATAAAAAAAATAATATTTGCTGTTGTCACGTTTGTATTGGTGTTTCTTTTTTTACAGCAGTTGTTTATGCCTAAGTATCTGGACGGCGCAAATACGCATGGGAATATGATTCGGGAATACTATCGGTCGGCTATGGATCATAATGTTATTTTTATTGGCGACTGTGAAGTGTTTGCCAGTTTTTCACCCGTGGTGCTTTGGGACGAATTTGGCATGGCGTCTTTTGTCCGTGGCAGTGCGCAGCAGTTGGTTTGGCAAAGTTATTATATATTAGAAGAAACACTTCGGTTAGAAACACCCGATGTGATTATTGTTAGCGTTTTGGCAATGCAGTACGACGCGCCCCAAAGTGAGGCATATAATCGGATGACGCTTGACGGAATGCGCTGGTCGACTTCGAAAATGAGGGCAATTGACGCTTCGCGGACGGCTGACGAAGATTGGTTGTCTTACTTCTTCCCATTTTTCAGGTTTAAAGACCGCTGGCGTGAAATTGGTGCGGAAGATTTTAAGTATTTCTTTAGACGTCCGCAAGTGACGCTCAACGGATTTATGATTCGTAGCGATGTGCGTCCTGCATCGACATTTATTCCAAACATACCACGCCGCGCCACTTATCAGTTTGGCGACAAGCCGTTATATTATTTGGAAAGAATCGCTGCACTTGCAGAAGAAAACGAAATTCCTCTGGTGCTTATTAAAGCCCCAACGCTGTTTCCCAGTTGGCATTCAGAGTGGAGCGAACAAATAAACGACTTCGCTTTGAAGAATAACTTGCGCTATATCAATTTTTTGGACTATATTACAGAAATCGGATTAGATTTTTCTTTGCATACATTTGATGGTGGATATACGTTAAATGTCGCTGGTGCTGAAAAATTAACAAGATTTTTTGGTGAAATTTTAACAGCGGAATTTGAACTGCCAGACCGCCGCAATGAGCCCGAAACTGCCCAAAGATGGGCCGAAAAGAGCGAACTATACCATAGAATCATAGCCAGGCAGCTGACAGAGATAGAAAAATACGGTGAGATACTCGATTTTTTGGTGAGGTAGAATTAAATAAAGGAGCATTGTATATTGTTTAAATTCATCAGTTTGATTTTAATTATTGTCTTCACATTAACAGCATGTGTTGGTGCTTCGGCAACAGAAGGCGAACCGCAACACACGGATGTTGAAGCGGCTGAAATTTGTGAATTAGAAAGTTCTATTCCACAAGTCATAGCCCCTGGCCACTATGCAGATAATGGTTTTTCTTTCGAATACCGCGGCACAACCATTTATTTAAACCAAAACATGGCAGAAATCCTTGCGGCAATTGGTGAGCCGTTAAACATCCATGAAACGCCAAGTTGTGCATTTGATGGTTTTGACCGCATTTTCATGTTCCCGGGGGTGCAGTTTCATACGTATCCTGTTGGCGATGATGATTTTTTGCAGATTATTAGCATTTGGGATGACAGTGTGACTACCCGTGGTGGTATTCACTTGGGTTCGATGTGGGAGAATGTTTTAGCGGAATATGGCGTGGATTATACGCAGGCGTTTCACATATATACCTTTACACGCAACAATACGACATTATCGTTTTTTGTTGAAAATGGTGTAGTTTTAGAAATTTCTTATGCGTTGATTATGGAGGAGATTTAGAATGACAAACGAAAAGCTAAAAAAATACGCGGATTTATTGGTTCGCGCAGGTGGTAATGTGCAAAAAGGGCAGCTTGTAATCATTGGTGCAAACGTTGAAGATGTATCTTTTGCACGGATGGTTCAAGATGCGGCATACGACGCTGGTGCGTCGGAAGTGAGTATTGACTGGATAGATGACCTGTCTACAAGGACAACATATTTACGGGGTGCTACTGAAATTTTTGACAGCTACCCCGACTGGCGTGTGGAGAAGTATAAATATCAAGATGACAACGGCGCGGTATACTTACGTATTTTATCTTCTGACCCTGATTATTTGGCAGGTGTTGATTCAGATAGGCTTATGCGTTTTACAAAAGCAACAAACACTGCCGTCAAATCACATGCCGAATTGCTGATGTCTAGTGCGTTACGTTGGTCCCTTCTTGCTATCCCTTCTCCTGCTTGGGCTAAAAAAGTTTTCCCTGACTTAGCGGAGGATAAAGCCATTGAAAAATTGTGGGAACTATTACTCAAAGGTGCAAGAGCAGACGGCGAAGACCCCATTGCCGACTGGGATACCCATCGTGACAATTTTGCAAAACGTGTAAATTATCTAAATGGCCACAACTTTAAAGCACTACGTTTTACTACAGGAATTGGTTCAAACTTCACGGTTGGGTTAGTCAAAAATCATGTGTGGGAAGGCGGTGGAGACACCGATAAAAACGGCATTCCTTTCTTCCCAAATCTGCCTACCGAAGAAATTTTTACGATGCCTGACCGTAACCATGCCGAAGGGCGTGTGGTTGCGTCCATGCCGCTATCATATCAGGGGACACTCATTGAAGGTTTTGAAATGACCTTTAAAGATGGCAAAGTGGTGGATTATAAAGCTGAAAAAAATCAGGATGTTTTGAAAACAATCATTGAAATCGACGAGGGCTCAAGCCGCTTGGGCGAGGTTGCGCTGGTTGCCAATTCTTCACCTATTAGCCAAATGGGGACGTTGTTTTACAACACATTGTTTGATGAAAACGCATCTGCACATTTGGCACTGGGCAAAGCGTATCCGAAAAACATAGCGGGCGGCGATACGCTGTCGGTAGATGAATTGGTCGCTAAAGGCGGCAACGATTCGTTGATTCATGAGGACTTTATGTTTGGTACGGCGGATATGTGCGTCGTAGGTATCAAAGAAGATGGTAGTGAAGTGCCATTTTTCACAAATGGCGAGTTTGTGGACTAAGCTGTTAAAAATCTGCTCGGTTTTTATGCGTATCTTCCCATGGATATTGGGGGGAATGGTTACGCTTTTGATATTGTTTCTTATCCTTCTGTATTCAGGTATGATGGTTCCTCATTTCCGTGATATACAAGGCGTTGGCGTTTCATTAGGTGCTGGTTACGATAGGTTAATTGCAGCAAGGGGTGAACCACATGCGCGCGAAGTCATCACACGCGAAAACGCAGGAGATTTGTATGCGCTGCACTATGATGGTATCACCTTTGTCATTAATTCTGGTTTCGGTGTTATATATTTTGATATAACCAGCGAACGATATCGGCTGGGTGGGCGAAATCGTATCAGTGTAGGTTCGTCAAGGCGTGAGGTTGAACGTGACTTCACGCATAGGTGGCAAATGGCTCGTTTTTGGCTAGAGTTCCCAGGCAATATTTATGGTGAATTTCACGATTCCCCAGGTGCAGAATTTGGATACTTCACTTCGCGCAATTGGGAGCGCGTAGAGTTTTGGTTTGATGAAAATGATAGAGTCACAAAAATGCGAATCATGTTTCATATTTAATATGACAATTTTAAAAAGGCGGTGTTTCATATGCAATCACTTACAGTTAATCAAATCCGAGATAAATTCTTGGATTTTTTTGTAGCCCGTGGGCATCATGTGTTGCCCAGTTTTCCGTTAGTGCCACAGGGTGACAATTCCTTGTTGCTTATCAATTCAGGCATGGCACCAATGAAGGCGTTTTTTACAGGACAGGAAAAGCCCCCGTCAAACCGTGTGGCAACCTGTCAAAAATGCATTCGCACGATTGATATCGATGATGTGGGCAAGGATGCGCGTCACGGTTCTTTCTTTGAAATGTTGGGCAATTTTTCGTTTGGAGATTATTTCAAAAAGGAAGTCATCCCCTGGGCATGGGAGTTTCTTACCCAGGAAATGGGTATTCCAGCAGAAAAATTATCTGTGTCCGTTTACGAAGAAGATGACGAAGCATATTCAATCTGGCGTGACGTTGTAGGTGTTCCTACAGAAAGAATTTTCAAATTAGACAAAAGCGAAAATTTTTGGGAACACGGCGTTGGCCCATGTGGCCCATGTTCAGAAATCCATTTTGACCGTGGTGTAGAACACGGCTGCGGAAGCCCTAATTGTACAGTGGGTTGCGATTGCGACCGCTTTATGGAAGTATGGAATCTCGTTTTTACCCAATTTGAAAAATGTGAAGACGGTAGCTATATTCCGCTAAAATCCACAAATATTGACACAGGCATGGGGCTTGAGCGGCTTGCCATTGTGCTACAAAATGCCCCATCCATTTTTGATATTGATAATATTAAAGGTATTCGCACAAAGGTTTTGCAATTGGCTAAACTGGACACCGATGCGGCAAAGCTGCCGGAAGCAAAACGTGTTTCTTCTAATATAATTGCTGACCATGTGCGCTCGGTTGCATTTATGGCGGCTGATGGTGTCTTGCCGTCAAATGAGGGTAGGGGATATGTGCTTCGCCGTTTACTTCGTCGCGCTGTACGGCATGGACAAGCCCTTGGGATTCAATGTGCTTTTGTGGTGGAAATTGTGCAAGCGTCTATTGACGCATATAGTCACGCCTATCCCAATTTACTAGAAAAATCTCAACACATGATAAAAACACTGAGCGCGGAAGAAAGCCGTTTCATGGAAACCCTAGAAATGGGTATGCACTTACTGCAAAAGCATATGGACGCGCTGAAAGCCGCAAGCAAAACCACGCTAAGCGGCGAAGATGCATTTAAGCTATATGACACGTTTGGTTTCCCGCCAGACCTGACACGCGAAATACTAGAAGACGCTGGCTTATGCTGGGACGAAGACGGATTCAAAAAAGAAATGCAAGACCAAAAAACACGCGCCCGTGCCGCCCGTGGGGTTTCTACCTATATGGGTGCAGACGAAACGGTGTATCATCAATTGCCGCCAAACATGCCGACAAAATTTTGCGGATACGAAACCGACCACTGCGAAGCAGACGTTTTAGCGATTATTGCAGACAATAAAATTGTCCAAGTCGCTGAAGCGGGGCAAAAGGTTGCGGTGGTACTAAGTCGCACGACACTCTATGCCAATTCTGGCGGACAAAAGGGTGACAGCGGTATCATGAGTTGTATGTTGCCTCTAAGACCCAATATGGATCTCGAAGCCTCTGCTGTTGTAGATATTGAAGATTGCGTACCTGTTGCGGGTGGTAATATTGTGCATCTTGGCGAAGTCACCGAAGGTGCATTAAAAGTAGGTGATAAAGCTGCTGTAACTCTTGATGCTGACCGCCGTCGTGATATCATGTGCAACCATTCCGCAACGCACTTGTTGCAACGCGTTTTGCGTGATGTACTTGGCAAACATGTCGAACAAAGCGGCTCGGAAGTAGGCCCTGACCGTTTACGCTTCGACTTCACCCACAATGCGCCGCTAACACCAGATGAGCGGGAAAAGGTAGAAAACCTAGTAAACGAAAGAATCTGGGAAAACGTACCCGTCACTGTGATTGAAACCACCCCGGAAGAAGCCCGAAAAAATGGCGCAATGGCACTTTTTGGCGAAAAATACGGCGATACAGTACGCATGGTAAAAATGGAAGACTGTAGCACCGAACTATGCGGCGGCACACATGTGACCAACACCCAACAAATTGGCGCATTCAAACTCATATCTGAGAACGGCATCGCATCAGGTGTACGCCGTATTGAAGCTACCACAGGAATACACGCGATAAATATGTATCGTGAATCTCATAAAATTCTGCAAACATCCGCAGAAATATGTAAAGTGCCAAAATTAACCGACCTGCCAGCGCGCCTAACCACAATCCTGGCTGAAAACAAAGAGCTAAAAAAAGACGCCGCAAGAAAACAAGCCGAATCCACAGGGCAGCAGCAAGGTCAAATCGCAGAAAATCTACTAAAAACCGCCGAAACCCACAACAATTTCACACTCATTGCCGCAAAACTAGAAAACTACGACATAGAAGCCCTTCGCCAACTTTGCGACAAACTAAAAACAGAAATAAAATCAGGTGGTATGCTACTGTGCGGCGTAAACCCAGAAACAGGTGCTGCACAATTTTTGGCATCCGCCACAGACGATGCAGTAAAACAAGGCATACACGCAGGTCAAATCGTAAAAATAGCCGCGTCAATATGTGGCGGCGGCGGCGGCGGCAAACCCAACCATGCACAAGCTGGCGGCAAAGACGCATCAAAAGCGGACGAAGCACTAGCACAAGCCTTAACCAAAATGAAAGAAATGCTAAACTAAAACCCCAAAATCGTGCAACTGCACGATTTTATATCAAAGTTTTGATCAAACTTTTTCAAAAGTTTGCGGGTGTGGGCAGAGCCCACGGTCTTAACCCCAAAAAGGAGGCAAGTAAAATGAATTGGAACCTCAACCTACCATCACTGCACAAAACTTTCTCCAACTACTTCAAAATGGGTAATATAATATCTTCCCATGACTTCGATGACCCCGAATTGCTGGAATCCATCAAACATCACTACAACGCAATCACTGCCGAAAACGATATGAAACCGATAAACATCGCCTTAAACCCAGACGAATTTAACTTCGATGCATCAGATAAAATGGTCGCATGGGCCAATCAAAATGATATTGCCGTCGTTGGGCATACGCTGGCATGGCATGGTCAATCATCACCTTGGCTGAACCAAAACCCCGATGGCTCACCAATCACCCGTGCTAAAGCCAAGTGCCACTTAGAGTCATTTATAAAAACATATGTAAGCCGATATAGCGGGCGCATTCACTCGTGGGACGTTGCTAACGAAGTTTTTCGCGACGAAAAAGACGATTTCTCAGGTACATGGTGCGACCTTTTGCGTCGTGAGACAGATAACCCCAACGCGGTAGGGCATTGGTATCTGGCGTATGCCAATGGCGCAGATACCGCACTTGGCGAAAGTGGCAGCGATTATGTATTTGACGCATTCTATTTTGCACGCCAATACGACCCTCACGCTATCCTATACTACAACGACTATAACGAAGAATATCCCGCAAAACGCAGATGCATTGTTGAAATGGCAGAAGAACTCAATGCCGAATGGGAAAAACACCCGCATTATGACGGGCGTAAACTGATTGAAGGCATAGGAATGCAAGGCCATTATAATCACAACACCGATTATGAAAACGTACGCAAAAGCTTGGCACACTTTGCCCAAACAGGCTTAAAAATATCTGTGACCGAACTGGATATAACCTTTGGCTCAAAAAACGAACCCGCAAGACCGCTAACCGACGAGCAAATGAAAAAGCAAGCCGAGCTATACAAAAGTCTATACCATATGTATAAGGAATTTTCAGCACATATCGAAAGAGTCACGATATGGGGTAAAAATGACCAGCAAAGCTGGCGTGAATGGGGCGCACCCACATTATTTGATGAAAATTGCCAGGCAAAAGAGGCATTTCATGCGGTTATTGGCGTATGTTAGTTTTATTTGACTTGCAAAAAGAATTCGAAAATATTGCAAGTTGCGCATTTGCAGATGCCGGCTCTTTGGCGGAATTCATGCAACCCTGTGGTATTCCTGCACCTCATGTCTCAATTAATGAATACGATAATGTAAAATACATGAGTGTCGAACACCGTAAGAGTGATACATCCGGCCTGACACTCACTTTGTCAGCCATCTCTGATTTGCAACCAGGAGACAAAATTTGTATCACGGGAAGAGTAGGGGAAAACGCTCCTTTGGCCAATTGGGGAGTAGGATTGTATCCTGAAGGCGACAATTCTAATCATTTGAGCCAGCATAATGCACCAGAAGGATTGTATAATTTATATCATACGATTGGTGTCGATGAAATGAACCGCAACATTGTCATACGCACCGCCCAATGGGATGATAGTGCTATTGTTGTAGATTTTTATGTCGACAGCATTTTAATCACCAGACCGCAAAATGGAAACGCGGTGATTAAAGACGAACGCCCAATAGCGTATTCATTAATCAATGATGCCCATATTAAAAATGTCAAGTTATACAGGGCCATTTTAGAAGATGGCAGCACCTTTTTGGTGCGCTCGGGAACATCGGAAATTAAAGCATATGAACAAGAATATGGCGCGCGCTCATTGGCTGTACGTGGGCGCGTGAGGGACTGGGACGCGATTGATGTGTTGCTAAAGCCCATGGGGCTTATCCTTGGCAATCTCTATCAAGTGCGCGTGACTGGCACGATGGGTGACCAGGTGCCTGAGGGTGCGAAAATGATGTTCCACGGTTTGCCTGCATACGCATGGCGCAGCCATGTGCCTGTGAGCCCAGGAAGTGATTTTGTGTTAGAGCATATTCTCACCCAATCAGAACTTGAAAACTGGACAGGCATAAGAATTACAACAAACGGTGTGGCATCCCAATCAGCTTTCATCATTAAATCCATTGAAGTGATTCCTATGGGGTTGGTTTAAACATCAACTGAATGGCTGTAGTATAAATTTCATGTATAGTATCTTTTAAATGTGGGTGCTGTTCAAGCAGATATCTGGCCTGTACCCCAGCGTTAATTTCCATAATGGTTAATTCGCCTGATTCAAGCTCGGCGATGTCAATCGTGGCGAAGTTTATTCCAATGGTTTTTGCGGCGCGGCTTGCAATGGTGTTTAAATCATTGGTAAGTCGCGTTTTATTTGCGGGAAGTGGATGTGCTTTTGCACCCTTAGCCAAATTATGCTGCCACGACCTGCTTAAATCGGGCGTTTTTCCATAGGCAAAAGGACATTCACCACCGACATAAAACACACGGTATTCTGTACCTATTTTATGGTATGGACTCATTGCGGCGTTTGGCTGTGTATTAAAAATAGTTTGCGCCGCGGCTTCTAAAGCTGGAATGGTGTCACACAAATAGATATCCTGCCCCATAGAGCCCTGGTTTGGCTTGATAACCACTTTTTGGTTGAATTGCTGAAAAAGTGTCAGTGCCTGATTCCAAATGCCTGTTTGCGGTGTATTAAGACTACCCAGCCAACCTTGACGAAGCAGCGGATTGTTTAATAATTCATGTTGAATTGCAGGAATGTCCTGCGCGTTTAAAATGGAATAACAAGCGCATTTATCACATGCAATGCGGTCTGCCGCCGCGCTGTTTAAATCCCAGAACGCACCGTATATATGGCGTGTTTGTCCATTTTTTGTCAAACAAAATACATAATCATGTGACAGTGTTTCAACGGTGATGCCTTCTTGGGCGCAAATTTCTTTTATAAATTGTTTTTGTGTCATGTTGGGTTCTCGCAATCTTTTTTGAGTTGGCAATGCGCACATTTTGGGTTGCGGGCAATGCATACTTGGCGGCCGTGGGTAATCACCTGTTGATTAAAGCGTATCCAATGTGTTTTAGGTAAAATATCCATCAGGTCAAACTCTATTTTTGTAGGGTCGGTATTGGTTGTTAGCCCCAGTTTGCCACTGATGCGTTTGACATGGGTGTCAACGACTATACCGGGAATATTAAAGATATGGCCGCGCACCACATTGGCGGTTTTGCGTC
>Ga0123352_10017612_pt1 | contig 11381 bp, 13 predicted proteins | sample TergutLab28metaG_FD_89700 | JGI IMG/M metagenome (GOLD analysis project Ga0123352, IMG submission 89700) | Labiotermes labralis P1 segment gut microbial communities from Petit-Saut dam, French Guiana - Lab288 P1 | ecosystem: Host-associated > Arthropoda: Insects > Digestive system > Gut ... | reverse complement strand
GGTCTACCCGCCCCCGAACCCCTTTTTTTCTGTTCTGTGTCCCCAACTGAATTTGTTGGGCCCCCCCCCCCCAACAAAATTCCTGGGTACGCCACTGCGTCTCACTGTTCAACTTCGGTACCTCATCACTATTATTATTGTCCAGAAAAAAAAATTTAAAGACTTTTATAACTTATAATATTCCACGATCCTCTCGCAACCCCACATTTTCTTGTGCACTTTTATACAATTTTATAAAACTGGATATGAATGTAAGTCGGGTGATTAAATCGAGAAGAATGAGATGGGCGCGACCAGTGGGATCGGCACATCAGAGCTAGTAACACCAAATTCTCGATGTTACATGCCGCCTTGAAGGGCTGACATGGGAAGGCCTCTAGGTGCATTTTTGCAACGCCAGAAATCTTCAACGTGTAAGATGGATTCATCTGACCCACCAAAGCGGCCAGTGACAGGCTCCTGTGAAGACAGTACAGGACTAGGTTCCATAAAATACGGGAAATTATTGGCCACCTTTCTCCTGCTAAGGACCCTGCCCCCCCCCCCCCCTGCAATCATACAACCTAAGAATAATCTGTTACTCCGTGTGACAATCCATGACATCTGAGTAACTGTTCGCTGTAACATTATTATCGGTCTCTACCGGCTCTCAGACGAACCGAACACGATGACATAACCCAACATCCATTCCACTTCGCATTCGATAGGTTCCAGGTTCAAGTCTCGACTCGGTGACCGGCCATTTTGAATGTTTTCGTGGTTTTCCTCAGTCATTCCGAGCAGACACCAAAATAAGATCTTCAAATCAGGCAACGGCCAATTCCAATAGCATCCTTTTCGATTCATCATTCACCAATCATCGTACCATTTGACGTTACGTCGTAACAGTACTAACAGCGTCGTTAAATAAACAATAATGAAACTTTAAGTTCAGACCTCACGGATTCCACCATATGGTCTGTTCTGATAAGGTACAGCACAATAACATCAGACATCTCGTCAGGATCCTTAAACAGGGCACCTGCCTATGACAAGATCCATCTGCAGGTGCAGAACACATGTTTGTACGTTCGTCGCCCTTTGTTATTTATTTAACGACGCTATCATCAGCATCACAGCGTCGAATGGTAGGATTGGTAAATGATCAATCTGGAAAAGATATGGCAAGACGCGGTCTTTGCCTAAACGAAGTCGCTACCCCGGCGCTAGCTGAAGGGACTGAGAAAACCCACAAACCTTAGGATACCCAGCCTCGAAGCCGAAATTCGAATTCGGCACCTCCCGAATGCACACCAGAAGCGATAGGATTCGAGTCACATTCATCGGTATGTCTCACAAGTTAATCGAACTACAGATTTTTCAACCTTCGCGAGATCCAAGATAGTCAGTGCCTGAGACAACCAAGCCACATTCTGCTAGTGATACTTACCAATTTCAATATCACAGTACAATGTCCGCCCGTCACACAACCACAGCATCATTTTCAAATTCAGAACATCAGGCAGACTTCTACCACCTAACCTCTCTCTTTCTCCCTTACATCCACCACTTGTTAAACCGTGTCTGAGATGTCACACGGTATTCTGGGTTATAACACCGTATTTAAGTCTGGGAGGTGAGTACCAGTCCCTCTGAGGTACACAGTGCATCCACTTACAAGGATGAATGGGAGGGAGCATGTACCTCCGTAACTTCCGCACTCACTACAACAGCACAGTGTCATACGCCAGACCACAACATAAATCATCGCCATCAAGGCGTCAGAACTTGTAAATACGTTCTTACACGTAGTCTAATAAAATAAACACAAATCGTACCTGTTGTCGGAGGGGTAATCTTGAAGTAGAAGAGGCCACTGTCGTTGACACGCTCTGGTACAGCAGGAGAGTGGTATAAGCTGTTGCCGCCACCAATGTAAGGCCCTGCACCAGTCTTTTGAGACGAGATACACTCACCATCGTCACCAACAACAAAACATTATCATAACCACGGGTGGATCATATCAGTCCCCATCACAACACACAACACGAATAGGCCGCAACCTATCGGACCCATCTTTGCCACTGGCATAGGACGACTGAAACTGACGGACCACACTCACCACCAGCCACCGCATGGTCGCCATCTTGTAAAAACAGGTCAGTATCTGCTGTTAGCTTCCCCCCCCCCGGCCGGCTGCGGAAGTCGATTCCTGCATCTCTCTCTTATTTATGGTGCTCACGCTTACTCTCATCTCTCTCTTTGGTCCCATCCGCTGTCTCTTTCCTGTGCAGCTCCGTCTCTTTCTCTGGTAGAGGTACGATCAACAGTTGGTTTAGTAGCAGATTGCCACCTAGCGACAGGGCTCTTAAACTAAGTTTGGTGCGAAAGACGGTTTCCAACACGGTGATATGAAACATTTTGTTGATTTTTGGGACTCCCTGCCTTCCACCTTGCTGTCACCCTGAGGCACTGTACATCTCTCATATCCGTCGTAGCGTTTTCGGCGGCAAACTTTTGACGACCCCGGCTATTTTCTTCGACAGACATTACATGTCGAAATCATAGCACAAGACTAAAATGTGTGCCATACTTTTCAGTCAACAAATCTATTGTGACGATGAATCATAACAGTCAGATGTTTGCAGTTTTGCATGAAAAGAAGAACATCTTATATCCTGGACATAACAGACAACTCCTAAAGAGGCTAATATTATGAAATATACTCCATAATTTTGCAAGTATGCCCAGTAGCTATAGCTTCCAGAGCGATATTAAAGTACTGTGGCAGAATTCTTTATTGTGATTTTAATTTTCAGTCACAACAGTTTTTAATTACATATGTAATACCTAGTTTCTTAATATGAATGTTATCCCACCTTTATGGTTTTAGGTATTATACACTGTGACACTGACAAGGAAAGCAACCTATATTCTGGGTGAACAGCTATTTGTGCTTGTAATGTACCTATATTCTGGTGAACAGCTATTTGTGCTTGTAATGTATCATTTCAACCCACACAAAATACCCCAGTATGAATTTGTACCCATTTTAAAAACAACCCACCACTATGCATATCTTGTAACATATCTCTGCAAAAAATATATGATGAAAATAGGCCTCAAACAACACTGGTCTGTTGCCCAAAATAACAAATTCCTTGCATTAAAAATGGTGAAGGGATGATACACTGTAAAATGAAATCTACAATTACAAAATACTTCAACAAATATATTTAGAGTACAGACTACTAAAATAATTAAAATTACAATAATTAATAAAAAACACCATTTCATATTTCCTAAAAAAGTAAGCCTATCATGCATTTACATTACAAATCAATAGCAAAATAGAATAATAGTATTTACAATCAGCCACTCAGTCTACTAGCCTACAAGCTTGTGTTACAAAAATAAATGTGTACATTATTAGGGTTATCACAATTCATAAGCCCAAAATACTATAACAAATGACATACTAAATCAATCAAGATCCTTCCATAACAAACTATGCTAATACATAACACCAGTATTTGTTTGGATTTGACCTCAAACAAAAACCATCTTCTAGACACTAACCTAAATCTAACACAGTTTGGCTCTATTAATTTCCCCCAACATGTCGATGACCCAGTCAATCCCTGGCATCTTTCAAACACTTTAACATACTGACTGCCACAGCAGGAATAGGTGCCTCCTGCAGACCCTTCACTTCCTGGCACAGGACACTGCTATCTCCTGCACTCTCTTTACTTCAAGCCTCAGTGGATACTCCTGAGGACCCTTCCTTTATGTCATGCCACGTTGAAAAGTGGTGTCGCCTACAGACCCTTTACATTATGGGACAGGAGATTTCTCCTGAAGACTCTTTACTTTGTCACAGCTGACACTGGTTTGTGTCTTCTGCAAACCCTGTACACTGCAACACAGTAAACAATGGAGTCTCCTACAGACCCTTTATTCGGTGTTGCAGTGGACACATTGGTGTCTTCTGCAGACCCTATACATCATGGCATAGGAGACAACGATGTCTCCTGCAGACCCTATACACTGTGGCATAGTGGACACTCGAGTCTCCTGCAGACCCTCTACTTGGTGTCACAGTGGACACATTGGTGTCTCCTGGAAAGCCTATACATTGTGGCATAGGGGACAATGATGTCTTCTGCAGACCCAATACATTGTGGCACAGTGGACACTGGAGTCTCCTGCAGAACCTATACACTGTGGCATGGTGGACACTGGAGTCTCCTGTAGACCCTCTGCATCACATCACATTACTTCGATATGTATTCATGCTGCTGCCGAATATCTGCTTGTTACAAGTGTCAAGGGATAGTGTCTGCTGCCGTTTCTGGTAACTGCAACACTCACCAGCAATTTTGACAACTCACAACAGTGCCACAAGCATCTTGAAATGGTGGTCTGAGACACAGGACATAAAAAAAAAATAGTCATGATGGCTGTCACTGCATTAAATGAAACAACATCCTATTTACTGAATTCTCTGAACTGCTTACAATAAGCAGGAATATATAAAAACACTTAAATTTCATACATGAGGCAGTTCTATTATTATAAAACTTTTAATTATATGAGATTTCTGGTTCTCAAGGCAGTGATTATTACCACTGCAGTCTTCTGGGATGTGATACAATGTGATTAGATAGATACCAAGTCACAGAGTGGTATGCAGACAGAAGCAGTCCACCCCGAAGATGGAGGTAGCTGATATGCTGATACCAGCATATCAGCCTACACAGCACCACATCACAAAAGACTGTTACTTTAATCTTCATTATTTTTCATTGTAAAACTATGCAATGTAAAATTCACAAAAATTCCTTACTCCAGAATTTAAAGTCCATAACTTCACCATTGACTTTTGAACAGCACATAGACGTTACAATCTTGTCATGAAGGACAATACTTTGTACGTTACAGTGGCCTGCTACAAGAGTGCAGTTTGCATTGCTATGTAGCACATCACTTCTGCACCCATGAACCCCTTTTGAAAAACCAGAGCTCTAACTGGCTGTGAATGCAACATACCAAATTCTATTGTACACCAATGATTTATTTTACATATACACAGTAGAACCCCCCATTAAAAATTAATCTGGAAGACAAGCCTTTTATACACGAAATCAAGAAAAGTCTTCAATGGGAATTATGTCAAAAGCAAACACAAAACTACAACTGGGCTTACAAAAACATTACATTCAGTCTGAATTTAAACCTACTGATGTTTTTCTTCAATCCACATTATGCACATTTATATTCAGTTCTTGGGACATTAAAGAAAAAACCGAAAATGAACTCCTGCCTCAGGTTTTTGATCAATCACACACATGCTTAATCTTGATGAATTGTACAATGCTGAAATAGCCTGTGATCAATTCTTAAATCACTTCATATCCACAGCGCACAATCATTTACACAATCCAAGCTGCTATGTTGCAAACACAATGCTAAATTGAGGCTCCATAATGGGGTATGACCCAAAATTTCTTGTCTTAAAAGTGGGAAAAATGTAAAATCAAAGAATTCTACATTTCATACATGGGGTTCTCACTAGGACCATAAACAATAAACCGAAAATGCAGGAAAACTTTAAACTGAGAAATCTTAAGTCAGGAGCCTACTGCATTTGTACTGGAAACTACCAGAGTGGGCACTTAAATTTTAGTGCACTGTTTACGAAAAATATATTATTTGAACAGAAAAAGATAAAATCATGAAATAAATGGCATTATGTGGAAAATAAAACAGAGATTATGTGGTCTGTCTTACAAATGCAGTAAATTTCCTTGTTGCCTAAATATATAATAGTCATTTCTGGGGGTATTTTGCTACATGTGTTCATGTATGCGATCACGGGTCTTTAAGACTTTAACGACATGTCCATAAAATTCAGCATTTACACACATGAATTCCCAGTGTTGTAAATACTTCGGTTAAAACCATTATACTTGTATTTACAATCAATTTGAGGTCACTAATAACCCCCTTTCTTTAATTAAATCATTAAAAACAAATTCACTCATGTATCTTGAAACTCATTCTTAATTCGCATGGCTCATTATTATTCCTGTAGAGACACCTGAATCACTCAGTGTGTGGGACTATGGTTATTATACACAATCACGGAGGAGACGAATATTTTACATACAATAAGTGGAAGGAATACTAACTGGATTGGTCTAGTCTTGCATAGTAACTGTCTTATAAAATACGTTATTGAAGGAAAGATACAAGGAAGGATAAAAGTGATGGGAAGATGTAAAAGAAGATGTATGCAGATACTGGATGACCTTAAGGAAAAGATAGAATGCTGGACATTGAAAGAGGAAGCACTAGATCACTATGTGTGGAGAACTTGCTGTGGAAGAGGCTAGGGGCCTGTTTTAAGACAGACCATGAAATGAAACAAACTATAGCCACTGCCACAGCAACAGACGCTTTAGGTAAAACATAACAACGCCATGTGCACAAGAATGAAGGCAAGTCCCAGTACCCACTCCACAACAAACAGCAATGTTACCTGTCCCACACTGCTTACTTTGTTGCATTTTTTCAGCTGGAAGTGACAGTAAGTTAGAAAAGCAGTTGGAAGCAGCATAAGTTCACATCCACATATGTAAACATACTCTTATTCTGTTCACTCTTGTTACTTAATGTTCTGTTCATTATTTTCCATGGTACTGTACTTTGTAGAGTGCCGCTGATGTTGCAGATCTTGAAAGCTTCAATTGCTGTGGCTACAACTGTACACAATTACATTCATTTGTTATGACAAAGCAAAAAACAAACACCCTGCAGCTTGCTGACACATGGAATAACAAATTTCAAGTGTTCCTACAAATGTAACAGTGAAACAAACAGTTACAAATGAGTTACAAGACACACATACAAATTAGTAACAGCTCTTGATAATTGTATTAATGAAATGAGTTATCTGTGACCTCAATAAATTACAAATTATGTAACTGTGTAACGGGTTTAACCACATTAACACTGACAACAATGTTCTGGTATGAAAATGTATCATTTTAGTTTCTTGCACACTTTTTAACAAGATTAATGGGTTTCAAATGCAATCAGCACATCATTTAAGGATCAAATGAGAATTCAATAATGAATTGCCAATGATGTCGATTTTGTAAGGACGAAAGGTGTCATATGTTAATGTAATGAAAAATTTGCTGGCAGCAAAGACAATAATGTTATCCTTCATCTGTCATATAGCTTCACAAGACAATAAAGTGTGTTCATAATGAAATAAACTCAAAATTAATAATGGCATTCTTTGCTTTCAGCCTATTACTGGCCTTTTTAAAATGTGAACTTATTGTGGGTCCATTCTGCTTAAAACTGGACTCTCCAAACAAATCTCAGTAAAGTCTGCAATAACAAATCATAAAGGTATCTGTCCACTGCTTTAGGTGCTAATACTGGGTCACAGGTATAACCTTCAGCAAATGTTCATTTGTGAAGAGCATTTAAAAATAAAGAAATACTGAGCCAGCCTTGCAGATAATTTCAGATTATACTCACAATATGCAAGATGCACAATGTGTTTCCCTTTGACTGAATGAATGTAATAAGTTCCTCTAAAGAGCAGTCCATTCTCCTATACGTGACACTGTCACGTGTCACATCCCAAGTCCAGGCATATCTCTGTGACTAAGCACCACGCCAGAGAAGACTAGCTGTATGTACTCCAGCCCCAGACTGTGTACGTGTGGTTGAATTAAACATGCAAATTACCCTACATAAAAAAACTAATTATGTTGGTGAGTTACTAATATTTTTGATGTCAACTGTCTCACATATCTGTAAGTATTAAAGAATGCAAAAGTGTTCCTTGTCCATGCCATGGAGGCTTAAATGGGAAGTGGAGTTCTTAACCTTGTTACTATACGCAAGTGAGTGGTCAACTACATGCCCTGGCTGATTTACTCCTGAGAAAGAACCCTGATACCCACTGAAAAAGAAGCTGGGTGGGCCCAGGAGCCAGTCTGGATGTCTGGGAAAAGAGAAAAATCTCTGTCCCTTCTGGGATTCGAACCCCAGATCACCCAGCCTGTAATCTAGTGACAAAACTGACTACAGTACGCTGCTTCCATTAAAAAAGACACGTTAACCCTATCATCCAGGAATATGGGATTTTAAACTTTCTGATACAGCTGGATTGGCAGCAATTTTGTGATGAGGTGTAAAAATGCAATGCTGAGCCAGTTGGACCATGCATGTGTGCTGTTGCAATAATGCAATGCTGAGCCAGTTGGACCATGCATGTGTGCTGCTGCAGTAATGCAATGCTCAGCCAGTTGGACCATGCATGTGTGCTGTTGCAATAATGCAATGCTCAGCTTGTTGGACCATGCATGTGTGCTGTTGCAATAATGCAATGCACAGGTTGAAAAAATTAACCTGACTGGAAATTTCTGGACTTAAAATGAAAACTTTTCAAGATGGACATGCAAATTACAGTTTTTTCCCTAGAATGTCTGAAGCACAGCCCTTAGTTTCTGTGTAATTTATTCTCCATAAAGATTTTTTTTTTGGAGGGGGACTTTCACTTCTAATTTTGGAACCTTTGAGAATCTGCTTTGTAATTAAATAGAAGTGAACCTCAAATTTCTATGTTCTGAGAAAAGCCAATGATAGAAACATGGCATGAACACTTTTAATAGGACAAATTTCAAGCAGCACTTTGTACACGTGTACTGTACTTTGGTATTTCAGAGTTTGTACAAGAAAATATACATCATGAACAATTCTAACAAAACAAGTGAACTGAATTAGTTTCTGAACTTTGGTATTCCACATTTTCTCTACAACAAAAATACTTCACTTTTCTAGAGAGTTTTCCATTCTCCTCACTGGATGCAATCAGTTAACATATGCAGTCCTTTTCAAAAATAAATGCGAATTTACTAACGCTCTTCCCTGGGATGATATGGTCATATGGCTAAGTATGGCACCAACTGGATTAGCTGGAGGATATGCTAGCTGATACATTATGCATTTGTGTAAATTAATGGAAGTTTCCAAAAGTTAAATTTCTGATAAGGAGATACAAATATTGTACTTCTCATAAGGAGAAGGACAAATTCAGTTGTGGTTTCTTTCCCATGGCACAACAGAAGTTCACAACAAATTTTATGTGCTTGCTATTCCACTCCTTCTTGCGAGTTATCACTACTTATCTGACCGGTCAGCAGGGCGGATAACATGGAGTGAGAGGCAGACATAGACGTGCCTGTAGCCACTGCAGTGTCATGAAGTCCCATGGTGTCTATGTGGGTGTATGTAGTAACCAGGTTGTGATGTGATGTGGAAACGAGATCTTGTGAAGTTATCATTGTGGCTGGACTTCTGGAGGACAGAGCGTTGCGATGGGACTCATCAGGACTCACTTCTTGCAGATTCATGTATGGAGACCCATCAGAATTCTGAACAGTTAACATGGTCATTGGGCATTCTAACAGCTCAAGAGTAGATTCTGTTGGTGTCGGTGGCCCTGCAACAGACACGCAATTTTCATCTTAATGTACACAGTACGTTGCAGACAAACCAAGTTTTTATCACCACAGTGTAGTTACTTGCTTAATAAGATGAGATATTGTGAAGCTAAGTTCTTTTTCCAATAAAAACCAGATGAGATTGAAGATTTAATGCAATGGTACACGCACCTGAATCCATTATAGTAGCTGGTGGTGTCATCGCTGATGAAACACAATCAACAGGAAGTCCCAGTCGACCTCGCATCTATACATCAAGAACAGATGTTTAAGTACCTACTATTATTGCATAATACAACAACATCTATTTACATGATGTAGAAAACATAACATATACAATAGCAGTAACATTTGTGTGCGTTCTCTACTAACAATGCCTTATGGAATTTGCTGGTCACTTACAAAATTACACTATCAACTTCCAGACAATGCCATTAAACAAATCAGCAATGGAAAATAAATGATATTATAGTATCCTGGGATATCATGCCATGTAGACTGGCAGATTGGTACCAGTGTTTCAGAGGAATCTACCTATCAAACTACATGTCATCAGTACATACATACCAATGATTCAGAGAAACCTATCAAACTACATGGCATTGGTAGATAGGTACCGGTGTTTCAGAGTAATTTACTTATACTACATGGCATCAGTAGATAGGTACCAGTGTTTCAGAGTAATTTACTTATACTACATGGCATCAGTAGATAGGTACTAGTGTTTCAGAGGAATCTTCTTATCAAACTACATGGCACTGGTAGATAGGTACCAGTGTTTCAGAGGAATCTACTTATCATACTACATGGCATCAGTATATAGGTACCCGTTTTTTCAGAGGAACCTATCAAACTACATGGCACTGGTAGATAGGTACCAGTGTCTCAGAGGAATCTATCATTCAAACTACATGACATCCTATCCCAGTAGTCTGTCATTTTCATATTCACCACTGTAAGACCCATAAACCTCAAGCAGATGAAAAAGACAAAAATTCTATGCCACAAACTGTGCAGAACACAAATAATATCACTTCATGTATGATAACACACACAAAAAAAAAAAAAGCTAGAAAACCTCTAATGTTACATGCAGTTTTAATTGCTTTTGTTGGATGTCAGATATGGCAGGTTTATTTAAAACTTGTAATTAGTTTCAGATGGAAAGGAAATTGTAACGAATCTGTACAGCAGCTCAGAGGGACAGAGAGAGAGAGAGTTTATGGAGGGTACAGTAAGCTAGCATGTTTGCGGTTTGGCAGTGTCAAGATTAATGGCTTAGTGAACTTTATGGAACAGTCGAAATTTTAAACTGTGATAGTTTCTGGAGTCTGAAATCTTGTTGCCGCACTCGCACATTAAGAAAAACCAGTAGGACATACGTAGATGTTCATATGAGTTATGGCATGGGAAAGGGCATTAACCGTTTGGGGCCCAACATCAAGTTATGCTTGACAGTGCATTCCCTTGCAGGAGGTCCAACGTCGAGCTCAGCTCAACACATTATATTGCTATGCTTTCTATCGTTTTCAAGAAGCTCATGCCATCTATTACGTGCTGTATGAACTCCTTGGAGGTTGAGTTGATCTTTCTCACCTCACTGGAAGTGTCATGAATAACAGGAAAGATGTTCCTGCTGTCATGAAAAAACCAAAGCTAAAAAAAGGTGAAAAGGTAGCATACTGAAATAACTAAAACAGCCTACTGCTGGCTTGGCGTGACAAATGTTTGGTGACAATGCTAAGCACTTGGAGTACATCCAAATCAGAACCTGTAAGGAGGAAAGTAAGAGGCAGAAAAGAAGAAGAAATGGTGGAGAAACCAAGTGTTATTGCAAACTACATGAAGAACATGGGTGGAGTAGATACTGCT
>Ga0123352_10017609_pt1 | contig 11383 bp, 9 predicted proteins | sample TergutLab28metaG_FD_89700 | JGI IMG/M metagenome (GOLD analysis project Ga0123352, IMG submission 89700) | Labiotermes labralis P1 segment gut microbial communities from Petit-Saut dam, French Guiana - Lab288 P1 | ecosystem: Host-associated > Arthropoda: Insects > Digestive system > Gut ... | reverse complement strand
TTGGGATTTATCAACTAGAATTTGCAAGGCAAGTGAGATTTGCAGGCTTGAAATGAAAGAGATGGTAGGTGTAATCACACCAATAGATTCGCAATTTTGCTCTAATTCTGTCAGTTCAGGGAAGGCACAAGCTAGACAAGGAGAAATATGAGGTTCAAAAGCCATGACCTGCCCCGATACCCCTGCAACAGCCGAATAAACAAATGGAATTTCTTCCTGCAAGCAGTAGTCATTGATCAATTCACGAGCCAAGAAGTTGTCTGTACAGTCAAGAATTAAATCAGGTTTTTCCAGCTTTTCAAAAATCAAATGTTCAAATTTTACATTAAAATTTTCGATTTGAGTTTGATTGGAAATATCAGTCAAGTGTCTGTGAGCTATCTCAGCTTTAGATTGCCCAAGATCGGATTCTGTGAATAGAGTTTGGCGTTGCAGATTACTTTCTTCTATGACATCGTCATCCACTAAAATCAAATGCCCCACACCAGCACGAGTCAGTTGCTCGGCAGCATGAGTACCCGTGGCTCCCATCCCAACAATAAGAACAGAAGAGTGAAGAAGCTTTTCTTGCCCTTCTGAACCCACCTCAGAAATTTGAATTTGTCTTTTATATCTTTCAGAAATATTCATTTGTTCTCAATTTTATCATTTTTAGAATCAAATGGTTAAAAGCAAGATTTTCGAAAATGTAAAAAGTCTTTGACACATCATGAATGATAGCCTTTTCAAGAATTTTAGTGTATAATTTAGTGTGATATAAATTGTAAAAATCTATCAAGCAAGGGACTAAAATTTATGAATAAACTTCGCTTTTTTTCCAAAGTAGAAAAATTTAACGGATCATTTTCTCAACTTGAAGAGAATAACCGCCGTTGGGAAGAAACCTATCGTAAACGTTGGAGTCATGACAAAGTTGTACGTACTACTCACGGAGTAAACTGTACAGGTTCATGCTCGTGGAATGTTTATGTAAAAAATGGAATCATTGCATGGGAACATCAAGCGACGGATTACATCGCCTGTGCACCTGATATGCCAGACTATGAACCACGTGGCTGCCCTCGTGGAGCTGCATTTAGCTGGTATGAATATAGCCCATTGCGTATCAAATATCCTTACATTCGTGGAGTGCTTTGGGGATTATGGAAAGAAGCCAAGCAAGCCCATCCAGAAAGTGCAGCTGAAGCATGGAAGTCTATCATAGAAGACCCAAAAAAAGCAAAATCATACAAATCAGCACGTGGACGTGGTGGTCTTGTTCGTGTGCACTGGGATGAAGCTCTTGAACTCATCTCTGCTATGCTGACTTATACAATCAAAAAATATGGTCCAGACCGGATTGCAGGATTCTCTCCGATTCCTGCCATGTCTATGATTTCTTATGCTTCTGGATCTCGTTTCCTTTCATTGCTTGGTTCTCCATTATTATCATTCTATGACTGGTATGCAGATTTGCCACCCGCTTCCCCTCAAATATGGGGAGAACAGACAGATGTTCCTGAATCATCAGACTGGTACAACTCAACATATATTATGATGTGGGGTTCTAATGTCCCTATGACTCGTACACCTGATGCTCACTTTATGGCAGAAGCACGTTATAAAGGGACAAAAGTCATTGCAGTCAGTCCTGACTATGCTGAAAATGTAAAATTCGCAGATAATTGGCTTGCACCAAAACCGGGATCTGATGCTGCCTTGGCACAAGCGATGACTCACGTCATCTTGAAAGAATTCTATCAAGATAAAGAAACGGAATACTTCACAGACTACGCTAAACGCTATACTGATTTACCTTTCTTGATTATGCTTGATCAATCAGGAGACAATTACAAGTCAGGACGTTTCTTGCACATTTCAGACCTTAAAGGAATGGAATCAGAAGCCAATGCAGAATGGAAACCCGTTCTCATTGATGAGACAGATGGACAAATCAAAGTGCCAAATGGTACAGTTGGTCAACGTTGGGATCATTCTGAAAAATGGAATCTTGATTTAGGAGACATTAAGCCCAAACTCTCTACTGATTCTGAAGAAATGGTAAAAATTGATTTTCCTTACTTCGATAATGATGGAGCATCCATTCTTACTCGCCATGTTCCTACTCAATCAGTAACCTTGCATGATGGCAGTCAAGCAAAAGTTGCAACTGTGTTTGATTTGATGATGGCTCAATACGGAATCAATCGTACAGGGTCAGATGAATTGGCAGCAAAAGGCTATGATGATGCTCATTCAGCCTATACACCTGCATGGCAAGAATCTATCACAGGTGTGAAACAATCTCTCATCATCCAAATTGCCCAAGAATTTGCACAAAATGCAGCAGAAACTCAGGGTAAAACGATGGTTATCATGGGAGCTGGTATCAATCAATGGTATAACTCTGATATGACCTATCGTGCCATTATCAATAACCTTCTCCTTTGTGGATGTGAGGGAGTTTCTGGTGGAGGTTGGGCTCACTATGTTGGACAGGAAAAACTTCGCCCAGCAGAAGGATGGTCAACCATTGCCTTTGCGAATGACTGGCAAAAAGGAGCTGCTCGTCAACAAAACGGAACTTCGTATTGGTATTTCCACGCTGATCAATGGAAATATGATGAGTTAGACAACGATGCTCAAAAATCTCCATTGTTTGATGGAGAACATTCATACAGTCACCCTGCTGATTACAATCAAATGGCTGTACGTCTAGGTTGGTTGCCTGCTTATCCCCAGTTTGATCGTAATAATATTGACTTTACTAAGCAATATGGAACAACTGATGAAAAAGAAGTGGTCAACAAGGTCGTTGAAGAATTAAAATCAGGAAGTTTGAAATTTGCTTTTGAAGCACCTGATCGCAATGAAAATCAACCTAAAGGACTATTTGTCTGGCGTTCAAACATCTTTAGTTCATCTGCCAAAGGTCAAGAATATTTCATGAAACACTTGCTTGGGGCTGAAAATGGACTCCTTGCAGGAGCAAATGAAGACTTCAAACCTGAAGAAATGGAATGGGAAAAAGAAGAAATCATCGGGAAACTTGATTTGGTAACTACTCTTGATTTCCGTATGGTTGCTACTCCTATGTATTCTGATGTGGTTCTTCCTGCTGCAACATGGTATGAAAAAGAAGACCTCAACTCAACAGATATGCACCCATTCATCAACCCATTTAATGCGGCAGTCAGTCCAATGTGGGAATCAAAAACGGACTGGAATATCTTCAAAGAATTAGCGAAAAAATTCCAAGAAATGGCTCAAACAGAATTCCCTGAACCCATCTATGATTTGCACGCTAGCCCAATCGCTCATGATACCATGAATGGTGAATTGGCACAGCCGTTTGGTCAAATCAAGGATTGGAAAAAAGGTGAAATTGAAGCGATCCCCGGAAAAACATTGCCTAATCTTAAACTTGTAAAACGAGATTATACTCAGATTTATGACCAATATGTTTCACTTGGACCTGCTCTTGAGCAAGCCAAAGTAGGAGCTATCGGACTCGCCTATCCTGTTGCCGAAGAATATGATGAACTTCGTTCTTCTATTGGGTTGAATAAATATGGACATCCAGATTTATCAGAAGCTAAAAAAGTAGCCGATGCTATCTTGACACTCTCTTCTACAACTAATGGAAAGCTTAACATGAAAGCATGGAAAGCAGCCGAAGAAGAACATGGGGTGCCTCTTGTAGATTTAGGTCAAGGCTATGCTCAACAGAAGATGACCTTCAAGAATATTACAGCACAGCCAATGGAATCTATGCCAACACCGATTGGAACATCAGCAAATGTCGATGGTGAACGTTATTCAAGCTTTACTCTTCAAATTCGTCGTTTGGTTCCGTTCCGTACTTTGACAGGGCGTCAACAGTTCTATATTGACCATGAAATATTTAGTGAATATGGTGAAAACTTAACTGCTTTCAAACCGACATTACCTCCTAAAGTTTTTGGACCTAAGGATACCAATGTAGAAGCTGATGGCAGTGAAATCACACTTCGTTATATGACCCCTCATGGAAAATGGAATATTCATACCATGTATGGAGATAACTTGCACATGCTCACGCTTTTCCGTGGAGGGCCAACGGTCTGGATGTCAGATGTAGATGCGGATAAAGCAGGAATCAAAGATAATGATTGGGTAGAAGTTTATAACCGTCATGGTGTACAAACTGCTCGTGCCGTCGTATCACATAGAATGCCTGAAGGTACGCTTTATAGCTATCACGGGCAAGATATGCACGTCAATGAACCACACTCAAATATCACAGGAAATCGTGGAGGTTCGCATAATGCACCGACACGTATCCAAGTCAAACCGACTCAAATGGTTGGGGGTTATGCTCAACTCAGCTACGGGTTCAACTATTATGGGCCAATAGGAGCTCAGCGTGACCTATATTGTAACGTTAGAAAAATGAACGAGGTAAACTGGAATGAAGATTAAAGCACAAATTGGTATGGTGCTCAACCTTGATAAATGTATTGGTTGTCATACCTGTTCCGTCACTTGTAAGAACACTTGGACCAATCGTCCCGGTGCAGAATATATGTGGTTTAACAATGTTGAAACTCGTCCTGGTGCAGGTTACCCTAATGGATGGGAAGACCAAGACAAGACCAATGGGGGGTGGGTACTCAACAAACAAGGAAAGCTTGTACTTAAAGCAGGTTCCAAAGCTGAAAAAGTTGGAAAACTCAAAATCTTCTATAATGACGATATGCCACAAATGGAAGATTATTATGAGCCATGGACTTATGACTACCGTAATCTTTTTGGTGCTCCCACTGAACACCAACCTGTTGCACGTCCTAAATCACAAATTACAGGTAAAACTATGGATCTCCAATGGGGACCTAACTGGGATGATGATTTAGCTGGTGGGGAAATTGCAATTCAAAATGACCCAAACATCAACAAAATTGAAACAGATATTAAAGCTAATTTTGAAACAGCCTTCATGATGTATCTTCCACGCCTTTGTGAACATTGCCTTAATCCTGCTTGTGTGTCTTCATGTCCATCAGGAGCCATGTACAAACGTGATGAAGATGGGATTGTTCTTGTGGATCAAGAACAATGTAAGGGATGGCGTATGTGTATGTCTGCTTGTCCTTATAAGAAAGTCTACTTCAACTGGACAACCAACAAGGCTGAAAAATGTACCTTCTGTTATCCTCGTGTAGAAGAAGGATTGCCAACCGTATGTTCTGAAACTTGTGTAGGACGTATTCGTTATATTGGTGTGCTTCTTTATGATGCAGATCGTGTGGCAGAAGCAGCATCTGAACCAGATGAAAAACTTCTCTATGAACGTCAACTTGAAATTTTCCTAGACCCTAATGATCCAGAAATCATTAAAGCCGCTCGTGCTGAAGGGATTTCAGAAGAATATATCGAGAAGGCACAAAATTCTCCTATCTACCGCATGGCAGTAGAAGATAAGATTGCTTTCCCCCTTCATCCTGAATACCGCACAATGCCAATGGTGTGGTATGTGCCACCAATGAGCCCAATCATGAGCTATTTTGAAGGTAAAAATACCATGCAAAATCCTGAAATGATTTTCCCAGGGATTGAAGAAATGCGTATTCCTGTTGAATATCTTGCTTCTATCTTAACTGCTGGAAATGTTGAACCTGTCAAAGCAACATTGCGTAAGCTTGCGACTATGCGTCTTTATATGCGGACAATCTCTACCGGTCGTGAATTTGACACTTCTAAGTTAGAAGAAGTAGGATTGACAGAAGAAACAGCGAAATCGCTTTATCGCCTGCTTGCTATCGCTAAATATGAAGATCGTTTCGTCATTCCTAAAGCTCAACGTGACCAATACGTTGAAGATGCCAATAAAGCACAGGGTGCGATGAGTTATGATGAATGTAACGGATGTTCACTCGCTGATATGCACAGTTCAATGGTTCAAAAAGCTCAAAACGGTACAGCAAGTACACAAATCTACGCAGAAGAGTTTTACGGAGGAATCTGGCGTGACTAATGCCAAGACAATCGATGTAAATAAATTGAATGAGTGCAGACCAGTCTTCTCTCTTCTCTCACAATTCATCGAGTTTCCTAATGAGGAATTGATGACAGTCAATGTGAAAAAAGAATTATCTGGTTTTTCACATGTAGAGGATTTAATTGCAACTGCTGAGGAGATGCAAAATATTCCTTTGCAGACATTGCAAGAACATTATTCAACAATCTTTGAACTCAACAAGAGAATAACGCTTTACTCTACCTATTATCGTTTTCAAGATTCACGAGAACGTGGGACAGCTCTCGCTAAGTTAAAAATGCTTTATGAAATGTTTGGAGTAGAGCTAGAGAGCTCTGAAATGGCAGACTATTTACCTGCCATGCTTGAATTTCTTTCTATTGGAGAGTGGGACCAAGAACGGATTAATGACTTGCAATTTCTAATTGATGTCATTGAAGATGGCACTTATGAAATCCTCAAACAAGCAGATGAATATGCGGATGATTACTATATCAAACTGATTGTGATCACCCGTGATTCACTTAAATCTGTATTGATCAATAAATAATTTAATGATAGGTCATGCCTATCAAGATAAGAAAGGTTACCAAAAATATGGCTACTTTTGGAAGTATTTTATTATGGGTAGTATATCCCTACTTAATGTTAGGGTCATTCTTCATCGGAACGATTTGGAGAATGCGTCGCTCGGGTACTGTAACAGCTAAATCCAGTGAATTTTTAGAGAAAAAACGTCTCATTTGGGGTTCTATCCTCTTTCATGTGGGACTTTTAGGAGTTTTCGGAGGGCATTTCATCGGGATATTTATTCCTGAATCATGGACATCAGCTTTGGGAATTTCTGAACATTTCTATCATGTGTATATGGCTATGGCCATGGGTGGAGTTTTTGGAGCAATGTTTGTAGTCGGGGCTTTGGTACTTGTTTATCGTCGCTTTACTACACCTAAGGTTTTCGTTACAAGTTCACTCTCTGATACCGTTGTAATCGTTGCGCTTACGATTACAATCATTCTAGGAATGCTCAGTTCATTTGTCTCTGGACCTATGCACCCCGATTTCAACTATCGTGAATCCATTTCTGTATGGGCTCGTGGTCTTTTCATCCTGCAACCTAAATGGCAATTAATGGCAGGGGTTCCTCTCATGTACAAGATTCATATTATTTGCGGATTTGCCATGTTTGGCTTCTTCCCTTATACACGTTTGGTGCACGCACTCTACGTACCTATCCAATATCTTGGACGTCGTTATGTGGTCTATCGCCGTTATAAAAAAGAAGGGGAATAAATATGGATACCAAAGATAAATTTATTGCTCAGCTTGAAGGATTTGAAAAAGTCTATACAACTGTATTTTCAAATCAATATAATGATAATGATGATTCAGAAATTGCCATGCTTCTGCTTAATCAAGCAGAAAGTGAAGAAAAATCAGACGCAACTGCAAATATTGACAACATGGAAAAAGTCTATAATGTCATACAATTTCAAGTTGAAATGATGTGTGAATTTGTCCGTGCATCTGTCGGTTCAGTTGCAAGTAAGATTGCATCCGATGAGACAGATGAAGGGGAATTGCTTCCCATGTTCATGTTCGTTCATGAAAAAATGATTAAACTTCATGATAATCTTGATTTCTTCTATACAAATTTTGAAAAAGAAGACCTGAAAAAAGGATTTTCTATCACTCGACAAAGCGTAACAGCTATGACCTTCAGTAAAAATATTGGAAAAGATCAGACAATAGCATTTGTCCGAGCCCTTAAATCGAGAGTTTTCAAATACCTTGACCATGTCGATGAAATACATAACTGGCTACACGGTGTCTTGGATGTATTGGACAAAGAACTAAATCTATCAAATCATGCCAGTCATTAAGCAAAATAAAAAAGTGAGAAACTCACTTTTTTTGTTATACTGTATTTATGACAAAAGTAAATCAGGAACATGTGCATGACATATTCAATAAAATTTCAACAGACTATGACAAGATGAATGCCATCATCAGTTTCAAACAGCATGATATTTGGAGAAACAAAACCATGAAAAAGATGGATGTTAAAGAAGGAATGAAAGTTCTTGACTTGTGCTGTGGGACTGGTGATTGGACATTAGATTTAGCAAAGGCAGTTGGAGAGCAAGGTTCAGTCATCGGATTAGACTTCTCTGAGAATATGCTTAAAGTTGCACAAAATAAGGCAAAGCAATCTGAATACAAAAATATTGAGTTAATTCAAGGGAACGCCATGAATCTACCCTTTGAAGACAATAGCTTTGATACAGTAACGATAGGCTATGGTTTACGCAACACCCCTGAATATCTGACTGTGCTCAAGGAAATGAATCGTGTGCTTAAATCAGGAGGTCAGGCAGTTTGTATTGATACGTCGCATCCCATTCTACCTATCTATCGCCATTTATTTGATTTTTATTTCAGTAAAATCATGCCAGCTTTTGGGAAAATATTCGCTAAATCCTATGAAGAATACAGTTGGTTACAAGAGTCGGCAAAAGATTTTCCGGATGCTCAGGTACTCAAAGAATTATTTAATCAAGCAGGATTTATAGAAGTGAATTATCAGATGTTTGGTGGTGGAGCAGTAGCCAGTCATTTTGGAAAGAAGAAATAAAAAATCACAGTCAAGCTGTGATTTTAATTTTATCCCAGATAACCTGTACGGATAGTGGTTACCCCATGTTCTAAATAGGCCTTGAGACAAGCGAGGACAAAAGTCCAGCTTGCTTTACCTCCCATGAGCTGATTGATGATGCTTTCATACTCGTAAGTTCGGACTTCTGATAATGTAGGGTCAGTCAGCATATCTTCAAATTCTTGAAAACCGACTTCCTTAACTTCAACAACAGTAGTATGATCCTTTGGAGTTATTGTGATAGTCACTGCACGTTCGTCAGAGGAAGGCCCCCACGAAAGTGAAATCATCTGATTCTTTCGAATGTTCAAGATATGAATAGGGATTTCTGCATCAAACTCATCATAAGTAAGAATGATGTCTTTATCTGCTTCCCAAGCCTCAGAAGAAGTAGAAAACCAGAAGTTTCCGATAAGTTGAGGGTCAACAAAAGCGTTGAAAATTTCTTCGGGTTTAGCGTCAATTTCCATGCGAGATGTAATTTCTATCATGAGGTCTCCTTAGATTTCATTATGATTTTGAATGTTAATAGTAGTTATTTCTAGTGATTGAGCGTCCACCAATTCTAAAAATTTCTTAAATCGTCGCTCTCCTGAAAGGAGAAAATCTCTGATTTGTGAGAAAGAAAAATTAATCTGAGCAATGGTATATTGGTCATTCAGATAGCAAGAGCCTGTATCAATAAGTTCTTGCAGAGTTTTTGATTCCAGTTCTGGATGATCCACTGCTAGAATCACATAGGATTCTTTCTTGTCATTAGCTAGAGATTGGCTGACCGCATAGAGAGCTGACAATGGGCCTTGGTCTGTAAATTCTGAGCTATCCAAAATGAGATTTGCCTCAGGGAGAAGCTCTTGAATCTCTGTCCTATTGGTTGTGTTGGCAGAAATAATGACTTGGTCGCATACAGCAGATAGCTTTTTATAAGAGGCTTCAGTCCATGTCGTCTGCAAATCATCATCAAAATAAAGAGCCTTATCTCCTTTAGCAAATCGAGTGGATTTGCCCCCAGCAAGTAGTATTCCAATCATCTTAATATTGTAGCATATTAGGTGTTTTTTTGATAAAATGAAGTTATGTATCTAGAACGTCAAGCAATTTCTTTGGAGCAGGCACAAGCCCTACTTAGTGGGCTTGATATTACTCCAAAAACAGAAATCAAAAAAGTAAATGAATCACACGAACAATATTTAGCAGAAGATGTTGTAGCTCCTTTTCCTATCCCTGCTTTCCGTCGCTCAGGCTATGATGGCTATGGTATCTTATCAGAGGATGATCAGGACTTTCCACGAGAGTTTGAAATCTTAGAGAATGTGGCTGCAGGCCAGACCTTTGATGCAAATATGAAATCAGGTCAAGCGGTACGTATCATGACAGGAGCGAAAGTTCCAAACCAAGTAGGTAAAGTCATCAAGATTGAATTGACAGTACAAACCTCAGAAGGCAAAGTCAAAATCCTTGAAAGCATGAAATCAACTAACATCTCAAAAATCGGAGAAGAGGTTGAGCAAGGAGAAGTTATTCTCAAAAAAGGAACAAAGCTTAATGCAGGAGCAATTTCTGTACTGAATGCCTTTGGACGAGAAGAAATTACGGTTTATCAAAAACCTAAAATGGCAATCATTGCAACAGGTTCAGAACTTCTAAAACCCGGAGAAGCCTTCCAAGAAGGAAAGATTTATAACTCAAATGGCCCTTTGCTTACAGGTCTTGCCCGAGAAAATGGAGCAGATATTATCATAGAGCAAACATTAGCAGATAAATTTGAATCCACTTGGCAAACTTTAAAAGATTTAGCCCAAAAGGTAGATTTGATTATCACAACGGGTGGTGTGTCAGTGGGAGATTTTGATTTTATGGCTAAAGTAGCCAAAGAATCAGACCAGTTCCTCTTTAATAAGTTAGCCATGCGACCGGGTTCGCCGACGACAGCCTTTGTATTAGATGGGACTCCAGTCGTCGCTCTCTCAGGGAATCCATCGGCTTGCTTTACAGGGTTCTATTTCTTTGCAGAACCCCTGATTAAGAAAATGCAAGGAACTGAAACATCGATAAAAAAAGGAACTGCCGTTCTCCAAAGTGCTTACAGTAAGCGTAATGAATATGACCGTTACTTGAATGGTGTGCTTGAAGATAATGTTGTTGCTCTCCATGGGCATGGACAATCAAGTGAATTAGCCAGCCTTTACTTATCCAATTGTTTCTTTGAAATCCCACACGGGACAATCAAAGAAGCAGGTGAGCAAGTAGTGGTATGGAAGATACAGTAAATAAAAGGAAAAAACACAATGGAAAATAAAAATACAGTTCTTGGACTCATGACAGAAGAACCTCGACAAGGGGGATTTGGCCCACATACAGAGAAAAAATGGTCTCATGAACCATACAAACACGCTGCTGCAGGTTGGGGTGCAACTATGTCTGTTGGGAAAGTCATCTGGAAGCAAAAGGAAATGGTCCGTGGAACAAAAGCCATGATGACCATGAATCATCCTTGTGCAGGATTTGACTGTCCTGGATGTGCATGGCCTAATGATCCCAAAGGAATCATGCTAGACATTTGTGAGAATGGAATCAAGCATGCCACAGCAGAAATGACAAAGAAACGTACTAATCCGAGTTTCTTTGCTGAGCATACTGTAACAGAGCTTGCCAACTGGACAGACTTTGATTTAGAAGATCATGGGCGTCTGACTGACCCTATGGTCTATGACAAAGCTTCCGACAAGTAT
>Ga0123352_10017607_pt1 | contig 11385 bp, 3 predicted proteins | sample TergutLab28metaG_FD_89700 | JGI IMG/M metagenome (GOLD analysis project Ga0123352, IMG submission 89700) | Labiotermes labralis P1 segment gut microbial communities from Petit-Saut dam, French Guiana - Lab288 P1 | ecosystem: Host-associated > Arthropoda: Insects > Digestive system > Gut ... | reverse complement strand
TTTCTGTTTTTTTGTCTTTTTTTTTTTTCTTCAGTAGTTTTTTGTGTTGAGATTGTTGTTGGGTGGGGGTGGGTGTGGGGGGAGGGGGGGGGGGGGGGGGGTGGGGGGGGGGGGGGGGGGGGGGGGGTATGTGGCATGTATGGAAGAGAGGAGAGATGCATAGAATGTTTTATGAGGAGATTAGAACGAAAGACATCACTTGAAAAAACCTAGGCATAGACTGCAATATAATATTAAAATGGATCTTCGTAATATGGAATGGGGTTTCTGGACTGGATTTATTTCACTCAGGATAGGGACACGTAGCGGACGCTTGTGAATGCGGTAATGAACCTCCGGGTTCCATAAAATGCGGGGAATTTCTCAACTAACTAAGGACCTGTTAGCTTCTCAGGAAGGACTCTGCTCCATGGAGTTAGGTAGATCTTTGTAGGCTTGTCGCCTCTGTATACGTGGGTTCCCATGAATACACGATAAAAACTGATCCCCTTTTCTTTGGATGAATCTACAGGCTAATTTAGAAATCTTCAACAGATTTCTCTGCTAGTCTACCAGATCCTTGTTTGAGACACTGTCCGTGTCTGAATGCGAGATCAAGTCTTCTTCTTATTCAGTTACAAAACAACTTTGTGAACGTAGGTACATCTCACTTAAACTAATCAAACATTTCATTATTTTTTTTTTTTTAGATTCTTCAGTAGATCTCTAAATGGAATTTGGAAAACAGCAAGACCTTCCTTGTTTTTCCTACCAACAATTCACTAATCCGACTTTTCTCCATAGTATCTTGCACTTCAAACTCAATCTCCCCACTTCGTTTCCATGCACTTTATTTTTCTTCCAAATCTTGAATTAATTGTTCTGAATCATACAAAAAACTCAAAGCAGTGTCACATGTACATTTAATAAAACTCTACGTGCAAAGTTGACTACCTTTAAACTACTCCAGAGATTGGATAAAATTCAACCCCTTACTGTCCGATGCTAGTGGAAATACCGTGTGATTAACACCCCTTAAGCCAACTGTGTCCTCTTCCCAAAACCAATCAATCACTAAACGAAAATTAAATAAGCGGTCTACGGAGATAAAGAACCCATAAAACCCCTATAATGACCAACAATTAAAACGTAGCGCCATTAACTGCCTGATGATCCCCGCTGCAGGCAACAGCAAACATTTTACGACAGAAAGAAAACCATTAAATTCCAGCACTGTCCAGTAATAAGCGAATTTCCTCTACTTGGCTGGTTGCCAACTCAGGTGAACCAAAAAACAGTTGATTTCTCCTGCCGTTGTAACAGTACGAAATTTCAGATATAGTGACGTTTGTGCGTTCATTAGGAGTGCAGCAATGAAGTCAGCTTTCGCTGGAAGTCTCTCGTGCCACGAGAAGTTTTAAATCGGCAAATGGTGAAACAAAATTCTCGTACATATCAGTTTCTTTTTCAGTACTTCGAATGCAAGGTGTTTAAGATATAACCCCAGAAAACTGTAACTTCTTAGACAGCACATCTCTCCCCACATCACTTAAGCTCTCAAGAAATCTTGCGACAATTTATCCAATATACCTTCCGGAATTTATTGTGTCGGAATATAATATAGGTCGTAATATTGTTATCACACTGACAGCACACCACACTTCAAATTTTATTTCCTGTAATGGTATCTAGTGTGTAGGGCTAAAATTATCAACCCACATATGTATATGCTCCGTTGAGTAAATACGTGACCGTTTAAGGAAAGCCACGCCTCGTCTGTAAAACAAGCTACAAATGGACAGACTGAACTACCACACACTGATTTATAGGAACGCACACGCAGCGATAAAACGGGCGGTGCGTCATCCGCGGACAGTTTCTAGACAAGAACTTCAAACTGTATCTAATAATCTTACCAGGCATCAAGTACGTCTGAGAGTTGAAGAAGGTCATTTCCACCACCTATTCTAACATACGTTAAGATGTATTATATGAGGAAATAGAATTTGGGACCGTCCATTACAACTACATATATTTTAAATATATCTCCAAATTATGTGCTACAAATTTCAGTTTGTAGACGTCAAAATCAGACAAAAGCTTTTGAAAAAACGGAAGAAAAAAATTTATTAATAATAGGTTTTGTTTAAAAATAATTGGGATTTCAGTCTCAAAGCCTTGAATGCTATAAACATTAATGGTATTTGTTCTTTTTAACTGAAACAAGGTCTAAAATATTAAATTAAACTGAAATACAATAAAAGTGTTAAAGTATGTGAGTTAGGGGATGTGGATCGTCTACTGAACTGTTCAAATTAAGCTCCTATTTCTAATACACAACAATGTTGAAATGTTTAATACATACGATTTGCTACAAAATATATTCATATATATTTCTATTTTGGCCTCAGAATTTCAGTACAATATAAATATTATGACTGCGAAAATATTTTTAAAAAATATTTAAATTATCACTTTTAGTCAAAATTGCGAAGTGTATAATATTTATATTTATAAAAGTCCAAATTAATATTTTGCATACAATTGTCGAAGTGATCCAATTCGACTCTTTGTTTCTTACGAGGATTCGATTATTGTATGGGCGTTGCACCGAAATCAGAAAATAGTAGGTCACATATATGGGAAGTACAAACATATTTAAGTATTTATCGAAATTGTAAATTTAAAGAACTTTACTTACGAGTTTGTAGCAGAAGTGTACTTGCATTATGTAGCGTAACTCTGGAAGTAGTGTGACCAACGGCCTTATTTACTGGGGTAGTGGAAAGGGCGTTAAGCTTTCCGTGTGTCTGGCTCCCTAAGTAACGTATGTTGACATACCTGGAAAGAGACGTGAATATTTTAAATACTTGTAACTATATATTAACCACTAAAGGGAATAAATAAAACAATAATCTGATAGGATGTATATTTTATACGGAATTAGACAAGTTCAAATTTAAGTGTTAGACAAAATTCCTCTCAGTACATTGAAGTAAATGTGTAGGAAAATGAGTGGGAAAAAAAAAAATTGGATTTACAATCGAGAACAATTTGCAAGTATAAGCAATAAAATATTTAATCAACAAAATATGTAAAAGACAATTTTAAGGCTCTTCTCGATATACAATATTTTAATTATCAATTTATCAATTTCTCTTACGTTTTCGGTGTCCTTCAATAATTACAAAAAGCGACGTTATGAAATTAAGGGAATCGAGAAAATGCCACATAGAGCTGGCCATGGGAAATAAAACAGACGATGGTAGATATATTGCAACAGGTTTAAGCTTCTGTCCTTGGGCGGCACTGGTTGTCATAGCAAATGCGATTTTGATCGGAAATCGTCTTCTGCGCCTTTTGAATTGAACAGTAGGACTTGGTAGACATAACTGAATCCTGGGTATAAGGAAAGTCTCTCCTGAGCCAGTAACTTCCGCTGTTGTGCAGTACTTGTGTAATTCTATTACGATCATGTGCTGCCACCAACGTAGGCCAAGGGAAGCTAACGTATTTCATAAACCTCCGAAGTCTTCTGGTACAGGCAGGATTATCAGTTTTTAACGTTAGATTTTTTTTACAGCATATGACAAATCATAAGCTTTGTAAATATTTCTATCTTCAGAAGACCCTTTCGGCAGTTCAGTAAATCGCGATGTCGCAAATAAACCTTGCCGTGTTAATATATATTATGTTCCTTCCGCTGGACATTTATATCACAGCGATCGACAAGAATCGTACTGATAAAAGACTTAAGCACATCAAGAAGTCATTCAATTACGCTGGTCTTCATACACAATGTTGTCTATTGCAGTTGAAACAAAATCGGTGGGGGTACATGCAATGTAATACATTCACGAACACAGAATATCATAAAATTTCGTATGGCTGGAGTGGCTTTGTTCCAAAAGTACAAACAAACAAATAAACGAAAAAAATCAAATAACTGCTAACGTTTCGCAATTGTTTTAAGAATGCTCGTACAATATCAAGCCCAACCCTTGAAGCAAAACGTTACAACCACGTGATATTCATTGTGCCCCTATAAATTCAAATAAACTTCACTGATCTGATAGGGATTCCTTTCTCTTACACACGCAGAGGTTGGCAATACTGTTCCAAATGTTGGCACAACCAGCCCTTCCCTAACGCACTAATAGCCTTTATGAAAAAGTGGTTGCGCACAGTAGTTTTGGTTCGTCTGGTGCAGCAACCAATTCAATACACCAACTGATTTCAGGCTTCCGCTGCAAAGTAGATGAGAACTGCACTCTTCTGAGTCATTACGCAGCGATAGTGGCAATTCCTTAATGGCATTTCGGGACCACTTATCGGTCCAATGTTAAAAGATGAAGAACCCACACAGAAATGGAGAAGAATTCAAAATGATTCATTACACTGTTGCAACATTTTGAATTCTCACAGCTGTGTTGCTGAATATTTAAGTCTTCTCAGATGTTACAATCTGTGGTAGGGTTAAGAGTGTTTGGCGTTTCGAAGGAACGTAGCGCCTTTATTTTCAAAATCAGGCTTCAAGAATAAAGACACCTGGTTTTTTTTTACGGCTTCCTCGACCCTAAATATAAAATCACCATAATCTTTCGAAACGTCCAGAAATACCCGAAGACACAGTGTAACAGCCGAAAATCAGAACCGTGATGACCAGTCAATGACCTTCGTTTCTCCACCTGTCCCTATACTGTCGCTAATACACACGTTGAAATAACTAACCTGCCACACAGTGATAAATTTTTGACCCCCCCCCAAACCCTCTCCCCCAGTTCCTACTCCCCGTGGCGCAGCGAAGTAGCGGCAATTCCTGTACTGAGCTGCCACTCTGGTGTTAATTGGCCTCTGCTCGTCCGATCGTAGAATTCTCTGTCGGAAAGATCAATGATTAAGGCTATCCACTGCACGGTGGAAGTGTACTTAGGAATCAAGTGTAAGGTAAGGGGCTTGCAGCACTTCTCTATGTCCGACTAATTCCAGCGAAGTGTACTTCCACTTTATACAAATTAAAGTTAAATTAATGTTGACATATAGTCAATCATTTGTACAGAAAATTTTATCTACACAGTTGAATAAAGAGAGACCAACTTGACGTCACTTATTTCTTTTATTTCGTTATTTAATGCTCAACATGTTTCGGTTGTTAATACATCCATCCTCAGGAGCTTGCGACTTATTTGTTGAGTTATTTCATGGGTTGTATTGTTCTGGTATGATGCGTGTTGGTGTTACGTTGTGGTTTGGCTGGGGTGGTGTGGTATCCGGAAGCAGGCTGAAGCACTAGTGCTTCAGCCTGCATCCCATGAAATAACTCAACAAATAAGTCGCAAGCTCCTGAGGATGGATGTATTAACAACCGAAACATGTTGAGCATTAAATAACGAAATAAAAAAAGCAAGTGACGTCAAGTTGGTCTCTCTTTATTCAACTATCAAGATAATACACGGTCCAATAAACATAAGATTCTTATCTACACATTTGTTCGGCTATACGTGTAGCAGGTTCAGTCATACAATAACCAATCTCCCTCTCCCACAGCAAATTTGAATCTAATACTAAGTAAGACAAAAAATATCAGTTCCTACCTCACAGAAAATAGACGATATCTTAATGCACACTGTTCTGAGATTAATAGCAAAAACGAAAAGTAAATTCAGTGTAAAATGCACAGTGCCTTGTAGTCATTCATTACGCAACCGATACGTTCACAGTAATAACCACAGGGCTGACGACTGGAGCACGTCTCACGAAAACGTCATCAAATTTAATTTTTGAAAATGTAATTTCTGGGAAATGTTAGTGATGTAACAGGATAAACAAAAATATTACAGAATATGTGTGGAGCCAAATGAGTGTCAGAAAAGGTTAAAAATTTTAAAACATTTGGATACGATTAGAAATGAGGGAACCCGGAAAATTCCAATGCGTCACAAATGGGGACCATTTAGAGTTACTGCCACGAAGCTGCAACGTGTTTGGACCGTACTTGTAAGGGCAGATAGTGATAACAAACGGACAGCAGCCAACATGGTCACCGAACATCATCACACTAGAAAAAAAAATGGGGTTGCAACAAGCTGTTTTATACCATATACTATTATTGTTTATTATATTTGTACGTAATAATAATAATAATACATTACTGTGCAATATAACCTCAATTCTGTTTCAGAAGAGAGAAAATTGTGACTGCCGATCCCAATGGCCGCGGGGTCTAAAGCTTGGGTCTGAGGCGTTTCGCTTGCTGGGATTCGAATCCCACCGGAGTTGGAAGTCTGCTTGTTTTTGAGTGTTGTGTGTTGTCAGTTAGAGGTCCCTGTGTCGGGCTGATCACTCGTTCAGAGGAGTCCTAACGAGCGTGGTGTGTCTGAGCGTGATCGTGAAGCCTTGACAACAAGGAGGCCCTGAACCACTGGGGGATATTACGACATGGGGAAAAAATAAAAGTGACTATGACGTTCTGTTGGCGGAAGGAGGAAACAGACGTTTTCACAGCTGTTAGAGCGAAGATTGTGTGACCTGCTGGGTTATGACAATGTGCAGTCTGAGCTGGTAGAGAAGTTTTCTTCTCACAGTTTCGTGACACACACCTGTGGAACGTAAGACAATTACGGGAGACACGTTGCTGTCGGTCCTTATACGATAACAATAATGATAATAATAACAATAATAATAATAATACAGTTTGTTCCTTTGATACTAAAAATCAATTTAAAGTTCTCATTAAAATAACTGAGTCATTATGCCAACACGAACAAGGTCTGAAATATGAGTGTTAAAATCTTCTGAGATGTGGGGCAATGTAGGCCGTTGGATACGTAAAGACAATCCACACACAAATCCCGTGCCAATCAAATTACAGATAACCAAACAAATATGAAAATGGAAACACTAAAATGTCTCTCATACGTCGATAGAGCAATACTGGACAAGGCTGCGTCGCTTCTCACGGGACACGAGTTGCCTTAACAACACTAAATCTCACAGTGTATTATTTCTGTGGAGCAACTGTCCAAATGGGGCCACGAACGTCGTATTTTTGGAGTATCTAGTCCACACACACACCCGCCAGGACTCCTCTGAACAAACGATCATCTCGTCGCCAAGTCCCCTAGCTTAACACATAATGATCACAACATGCCCTCGGCGTGATTCGGACCCGCGATCCCAGCAAACAAGCAGCACCAGAACTACGCCTACACCGCAGGGCCACCAATCCCGGCCTTAAAATGTTAGCTTACTTCATCAGAGAAAAACAAATCAACCAAAATCGCAACAAACACTCGATGGAAATGTCTAAATTCTGTTTTTAAAGTGAACATGATGCAAAAGTAAGGCACAGATGCAACGTTGTGAAAATTAGGACACGCGGAGGGACGACATTCCAAATTGGTCGTATTTTAACTGATAGTGATGAGGCAGGGAAGGGAGGCTAGCAGAGGCCAGCCGCATTCGGGCAGACGAAAGTGACAGTTGAAGAGAAAGGCAATAAGACAGTGACTGTTCACAGAATGCCTTCTAATTTTCCAGCCCATGCTGCGAATTTCAAATAGGGCAGTATTCTATTTGCACTGGTACCTGGTCGGACCAACAGCTGGCCATGGATCGAGTTACGACAAAAACCTAACCTTGCTAAGATGCAAACACAGATTAATACCCTTTCGATTTTCAGTAAAAGCGATAGATGAAGACGGTCCACAACAACAGTCCGCTACTGTTCCTTTTCTTCATAAAATGAAGACAGTCAATTACAACAGCCCGCAAATGTTGCCTGTCTTCAATAAGATAAAGACAGTCCGTTAATGTTCCTTGTTTTCATAAAATGAAGACAGTCAATTACAACAGCCCGCAAATGTTGCCTGTCTTCAATAAGATAAAGACAGTCCGCTAATGTTCCTTGTTTTCATAAAATGAAGACAGTCAATTATAACAACCCGCAAATGTTGCCTGTCTTCAATAAGATAAAGACAGTCCGCTAATGTTCCTTGTTTTCATAAAATGAAGACAGTCAATTACAACAGCCCGCAAATGTTGCCTGTCTTCAATAAGATAAAGACAGACCGCTAATGTTCCTTGTTTTCATAAAATGAAGACAGTCAATTACAACAGCCCGCAAATGTTGCCTGTCTTCAATAAGATAAAGAGAGTCCGCTAATGTTCCTTGTTTTCATAAAATGAAGACAGTCAATTACAACAGCCCGCTACTATTTTTAATGCATGTACCGTGCATTTTTCATTAATTTTACTATAACCAACACACACAATTAACACAACAACAGTGTCTCTTTATATAATCTATACTCCTACATGTTTCGACATCTCCACGTCATCATCAGGAAGTACCACATCTCCGCCTTTCCACAATCCAATACACATCCCGACTCAGTACACGCCAGACCAGCACATTAACAACGTTAACAAAGGTTAAGTCCATCATTGAGTATATTCAATATGTTCACGATATAATATCTGCATATCAATACACTAACTTTCATATTTATTGCAGATTGTATATGCAGCCACAAATGAACACTGCTTGCGCGAGATATTATAACGTCGAACAGATTTTATTGTAAACACGATTGAATAATATTTTGATAATTTTACGAAACTTGTAATTTTAACAGCTGCAATTTAAGAACTTATGTAACTTAGTAAGGCGCAAATGTGGAACTGCCTGAGGGTGACATAGGAATGTAGAAACATGTAGGAATGTGGATTATGTAATCATACACTGATGTGATATTAATTGTGTATGTGGTGGTTTTAATATAAATTAAAAACCCTCTACTCTTCCCTGTCTTGATAAAGAAGAAGACAGTCCATTACAACAGCCTGCAACTGTTGATTCTCTTCATTAAAATGAAGCCAGTCCACAACAGCACGCAACTCTTCCCTGTCTTCACAAAGAATAAGAGTCCACAAAACCACGCGAATCTTCCCTGTCTTCACCCATACGAAGACAGTCCCACTGCAACAGCGTAACTGTTCCTTGTCTTCATAAAGAAAAAGACGGTCCACCTCGGCCAAGGTTATTCCTTTAAGAACCATTTTTATAATATTTCACCTTTCTTCGGGGTTTCCTCTTAAACACAGCAAGTAATTATCTCTTTCTCATAGACCGCAAGTTCTTTACCATCTCATCCTTCTTTACTTCACCAACGTAATAATTTTTGGCGAAAAGCAAAGATTATGAAGTTCTTCATCACGCAGTTTTTTTCAACCTCCAATTCCATGCTTCTTTGAAAATCCAAATATCCCCCACAGTTCCCGGACTTCCTTATTCTCTTACTGTAAGTGGAAACTTTCCGTATAAACAAAAACCAAATACATATCAAATATGTTTTAATATATATGTCATTGTTCAGCAAAATGAAGACAGAAGATACTGAACCGATAAATTAAATCAATTTCATTATCATGGCTGCAGTCCTGATTTTTGAGTGTAATTCTCAAATATCTGATCTTTGCTACATTTTCAAAACAAAATGCATTTTCTAACTCCATATCGTGGTTTTGTTCTGCATCCTACCGAGAAGATGTGAAGATATCCATAAATTTCCTAACATTTACATTATATAACCAACCATCTTACTAGCAGTCAATAGATTTACATCATCAGAGCTGGCCACAAGTTTGTCTCCGCATTACACATTCTGTCCCTCTTACTTTCAAATCGCGTGCTGAAAAGGAAAATGAAAAGAAAGGCCCGTAAAACCTCTTCAAGTGTACGACTATTTTGAATAAGAAAAGTATCAACAGGTGATTAACTACTTACATATTACTACAGCTTTAAATCAGAAACACTATCAATAGTCTAACAAATTTCACAGTTATAGTCCTCCAAACATTATTTCTAACTTATCCCTAGGCTCCTGAAGTCTACACAGCCATTCCTCGCGTCACGGCGATCCCACGCAGAGCACCAAAGTCAGGACTATAACTTCCTTGCGAAAATTTCAATTCGAACTGCTATCAAACTGTCATTAAAATTTCTTTTCGAAATAAATTTTTAAATTTATTTGAAGCATCTCTCTTCTCATAATTTTGCAGCAGAAAAAAACAATTATTTTCGCCTCCTCAAATCTGCTGGAGAGTGTATATTCCACCTCATTTCGTATTTTCGACTTACGACCGAACCGAGTTTCGAACAGGTGTTCCGAACTTATCCTGTTCGCAAGTCCGGAAGTACCTGTAAATATCTGCCGTATTAACCCACTAAATTCTCAACCTTCCCGCAGTTTCTGCTCAATACACAAATGCACATTCGGTTGTTTTTTTTTTTTTATATAATCTGTGAGTCATGGCATTATCGACGATAATCCTTTCCACAATTAGAGTCGAGAGAACAATTTTGGGTAAAGCTTTGTATGCAGATCAGTGGCGACAAGCCTCAGATATTAGCGCAATATATGTTATCACACTTCTTCTGGTCATTTACAAAAACAAAGTTCTTCCGCTGCTGAGGGAGTTCAGGCACTATTGGCAGGCCTGTGTGTGTTTCAGTCTGCCTAACTACATTAACCCAGTGGGCATATTGAGTTCCTGACACGCGATTCTTACGTCTACACAAATACATTTTGGAAATCTACAAGCGGATTCACAGTGGCAACTATTATCAATTTGGATACAGGTTAGTAAGCTCCTTAATTTACATGTGCTCCTATCGAAAGTGTAATACTCTTCTTGTTATTGTTTGTCTAAGATATTTTCTTTCTTCTTTCCTTGGGTTTCAAGCAATTACACATATTACACCTTCAGATTCATTTATTTATTCATTCATTCATTACGTATTCAGTCTTACGACAGGTACATAGCTGCTTCAAAAACGAGTTCTCCACACATTGAGATCTAGTGCTTTCTCTTTCAACTTCCATTATCTTCTTACTTATTAAGGTTATCCAGTAGCTCCTTACGTATTCTTCTTCGTCTTACAATCACATCTGTCATTCTCTCCGTCTTTCCTTCATTAACGTGTTCCAGAAAGCAGTTCCTACTCAAGATATGACCAATCCAGTTAACCTTCCTTCTTTTCAGTGTATGTTGGATATTCTTCTCCTCCTTGGCTCTGAGTAATATTTCAGTTGTTACACGAACGATCTAACTGATCTTCTCCATCCCTCCCCAGCACCACTTTGCAAAACGTGTAGTCAGATCATTTTCATTTATATTACTTGGATCCTGTAACACGTACAATTTATTTCGTTAATTCCTATCTTAAAATGTGACACGTCCAGCGTTTATCAATCCTCTCTGATCTCGTTGTTATCAACAGCTAACTAACTAACTCCGTGGCCTTAGTCCGCACGCGAACTATACCGACAGAGCGGCCGCCGCCGGTCGGCGAAGTTAGTGCCAACTTTTGCGGATAGAGGGGTGTCACGTGGTCAGCGCAAC
>Ga0123352_10017603_pt1 | contig 11386 bp, 4 predicted proteins | sample TergutLab28metaG_FD_89700 | JGI IMG/M metagenome (GOLD analysis project Ga0123352, IMG submission 89700) | Labiotermes labralis P1 segment gut microbial communities from Petit-Saut dam, French Guiana - Lab288 P1 | ecosystem: Host-associated > Arthropoda: Insects > Digestive system > Gut ... | reverse complement strand
GTTTAGGAGCCTTCTACCTGTATGCTGGTTTTGCTGGACTTGGATTAATCACCTTGCACTTCCTGCTACCAGAGACAAAAGGGAGATCTCTGGAAGAAATGGAGGCTGTATTTGCTGGACGCTGGTGTATGAACTGTGGTTCTTCAGATGCAAAAAATATTCAGTACGTACATATTCGAGGCTTGAACCGAGACTGTCGTGAAGATGAGGCTGATAGTGGTGACAGTGACAGCTAATGCATCATCTGTTGCTTTTGTTAGGCTAAAAGAGAAAAAGAAATATTTATTTCCATATGCTCTTCCATTCTTAAGCTGGCTACTAACTTCTGTATGCACAATTGGCAGCATTTTAGGGTCCAATCCAAATGCATTTGTTGCAGTTTTATTACAGGGGTGAGATGCTGAAATTAAAAGTTTCAGAATTGCATTTTAACAAAAACTAATAATCATCCCTGTCTGCTTTATATAAAATGTGGTATGTGGATATAAATGGCTTATAATACAAAGCACATGTGGAACTACCTGTGTTTGGATTGGCACTTTCAAAGGTATGCAGCTTGCTGAGGTGTGTATGTTGTGGAACAATTATCTGTTCATTGTTGTGTTGTACCATTTGTGAATGTTTGTATGTTGGGTTGAAAGTTTAACAATGGTTACGGTGCAGTGGCTTATTTGCACTGCTGGGAAGCTTGTAGAATGGGCTACGTACTTTTAGTACAGGGAGGATTCTATACAGTGTTATGTATGTAAGTATATCACCCAGGCATCCTCATTCACCTGGGTGGCATGCAGTCTTGTATTGTTCTGTACAGAATCCTTCCTATAATATGAGCATTTTATTGAACTGTTTTTAAGTAATTCATATTGTTCATTCTTGTTGATTGTCTCTTTCCTCAGATAATAGAAATTAAGTTGGTACAAACTTTTTTTTTAACTTGAGATAGTATTACATTCACCCTTGGCAACATGAAGGCTGCTTCTAAGCACTTGGGCTGATTAATGGACTTTTAACAGGACTGATTATGCTGTTATACATTCATAAGTCATCCTCTTGATAACAGTGAGGAAACTGCAAGGAAATACTGCTTTGTACTATTCTGTAGGGTTCTGAAGATGGTGCATGACATCTGGTTGCATTGACATTATTGTCTTCCCCCCCCCCCCACCCAAATCATTTGTTTTAAAATTTAACACACTGCTACATTTTAGGGACAGGTTCAGTCCTTGTCTCTTCAGTCTTGCATCTTCAAAAACAAATGTTACTACATAATTCTTTACTCACATTATTCACTTTATGGACTTTTTCCATCATATGTATTAGAATTCTGTGAATTCAAATACCAGTTTGTGTTGATGGTATGCTTATAGCAGGGGTGTTTTGAATTTTTACACACAAACTGTCCTTTTCTTGTGGGGAATTTTTGATAAGTAATGGGAATTGATCATGTAACTTACTTTCCGTTTGTTATACACAGCTGAACCATTTTTTGAAAGTAACCTTTTGGCTTTGTGATGACATAGTGTTAGTTAAAATTCTTACCCTTTTCTGAACTGAAGTAATGCCACTAACTTGTTTGCTGTAATGTGCACGTAATTTTATTGATTGCAGAGGAAAACTTTAAAAACTTAAACCCATTCACTGTATACTGAATTTGTACGTGTGTTGCATTGCTTGAATGGGCAATAAAGGAACACCAGGAGATTAATAAACTACCATTAGTATCTGTAAGTAGTTAGTCATCCACAATGATTTAGTGTTAATTGTAAATTGACCCTAAATATTCAGAAATCTCATGTATTGCCGAGTGCTTTGCTTCTAGTTGGTGCGATACAGGCACTTGTGACTGTTTCAACCCTTTTGACCTCCATAGTCACCTTCTTCTCATAAGTTAATGTCTTCGGTTCATTTTTTTTTATATTCATGGGTCTGTGCATTGTGAATCAAATTTAATAATTGTCAAACAAGATGCAACTGTATTCAGTATATTATATTTCTGTAGGCAACTCTACATGTTTTGGGTGTTGACACCCCTCATCAGGAGCTTGTACAATTGTAATTACAGCTTCTGACACTGGTCGACTGCACTATATTTTATTCATTGCGGTTGACCAATGCCAGAAGCTGTTGTTACAGTTGCATGAGTTCCTGATGATGGGTGTCAACACCTGAAACATGTGGAGCTGCCTACAGAAATACAATAAACTGAATGCAGTCACATCTTGTTGGACAGTTATTAAATTTGTCTTCAGTTCATCTGTGTACTTTGAGTCTCTTTCAGCATTGCACAGTTCATTTATTGTTGACACTGTCCAGCATTTCTAGAGACCTTATTCTCACAAAAGCATAGAAAAAAGATGACGCAAAAGAAGAATGGCAAAAATGAAAGTACTAGGGGCTTGTGCTGCTTTTTAGCACATAAGACATAGCAGAGCAAGGATTTTCTTTATTACCAGTGCATCATGCCAGTGACTGGAATTCTGGCATTATTGTAGTGCCTCCCACAAACTTCATTTGTGATTCACAGCATCAAATGTAGCCTAATGTGCAGATTATTAGAAACAAAATCCTGAAGATTCAAGTCTTGTGGGACATAATGCTGTGTCAATGGGCATGTATTTCCTGGCGTTTTCAAGGATCATAATGCTTTCGTTTTCAGAGTCAGGCAGTTCTTCTTGCATTGCCTGTCAATGAGTGTCTGCTCACCCAACAATAGTGTCATATCCCCAGAGACTTGAATGAAAAGCAGTGCTGGGAGAACTTCATATCTTGCAAACAAAATCCTTATTTTAACTGCAAAATTTTAGTGACTTGAAAAATTTGCATAATTTTCATTAATTATTTAATTAATTCCTTCATTCATTTACAAATATCTCTACATATATAGAAATGAGTTTTGTTGTTTCTTTCATTTTTGCTCCATTTGTTGGTAGTTGCAGTGGTGACCATTGTCGCTAGGATATGTGGACACCACACTTGGGAAGGACTATCACTTGGGGAAAATCTAAACTAGGGCAGTTGCTGGCATATAGAAAAAACTCATGCCTCTGGGATCATCCAAACTATGCATGTTGCTAGGGAGCTAAAATCAACTCAGAAAAACAGTAAGTGGTACAGATTGAAGCCATAGCACATGCATGCCATATTTACAGCTACAAAAAATACCATGAGGCTGTTGTCATGATACGGAAAATATCTTTTAGTGTGTCTATTCTGCAGAAATTGAAAGTCACTTTAAAAGTAAAGCATATTGATGTGAGATGATGTGTGGGAATGTGTTGGTGAGATTCCACACTAAAACTTGCAGAGTTTATGGAGAGATCTGAGAGCATGTATTGATTAACTATGTAAGGCTTACTGCCAAACACTTCATGCTTGATAAATATCCACATAGGAAGAGTCACATGGGTTAAAATTTGGTGTCAGAGTTGTGTTACCATTGAGTTCCAAGCATGGTTGCCATGCTAGCAGGATGTGAATATTATGGTGGCCTGTCACATTATGAAAAACCTGGTGTGTTCTGTGTGAGATGTGCCCTGAGGCAGGCAATCGAACACAGTTATCATGGTAACCGTTTTTTCTTGTGTCCTGTGTGAGGTATGCAATGAGACAAAAGAAATAAATGAGCATTGACAATATAATGCTACTTTGCAGAGAAAAAAGCCAGCAGTCTGGTAGATGAGATTAATGCTTGGCTGTCTGTAATACTGAAATGCCCATTGAATATGACCATGAGGTAGCTGATGAATAGCATAGTGGCCTGTCATGTGACAGGTTACAAGTTGTGGGATCCGTGTAAGGTATGCACTGAGGACGAAGAAAAATTTTTCATTGAGCATTATCATCATGTTTGCCAGATGTGACTTCCTATGGATGAAGACAAGTGGAGTACTGCACCAATAAGTGAGGAAATGGCAACTATAAGACTGAGAGTGGCAGGAAATGCTTAAAGGACCCAACACAGGATTGCTATAGCAATTTTAAGGATTGCTGCCACTCTGTAATGAATCAGTGCAGAAGAGATTCTGATAGAATCATGAATATGTATGGAAGAATACAACTATGGAACTGTACTGAAAGTGATTTGGAAGCCAACCTGTGTTAAGTCTGGGCATATGACTAGAAAATTCATACAGAATATGATGCAGAAAAGCAGGAGTTCTTGAACCCGTCCAAGCAATGCAACAGTTGTTTCTTGTATGATTTCTTTAGATATGTCTGTGGCCATAATTTGGTATTTTTTATTATTTTTTTATTTTATTATTTATTTTTGTTTCAATGACACATTTTTGTAATTTTTAAAATGTACTTGAACGTGGAGGGATTTTCACACAAATGCAAGAACTTTTATACATTATAATATTTATCAAGGGATTTTGTAAATGCTTTTCTCACCTTGTTTTGGCGGGCCTGCTGTGTGTTTGGTACTCAGTGCAGTTGTTTGACTCACTTGATTTCAGATTTCTGCCTTGAAGTAGGTGAGAACTGCACTCTTTTGGGTTATTATACAGCAAATAGTGGTAATTTTATACCATCATTTTGGGACAACCTATCGGTCCCATCATCAACGGTCACTATTTGCTGCATAATAACCCAAAAGAGCACAGTTCTCATTTGCCTGACTTGTTTTCAGTTTTCATAAAGATAGTTTAAATCCCCAGTTTTTATACCCTTGAATCTGAATATTGTACTATACAGAGGAGTTACAGGACACAGTTCTACAAATGCTTGGATGTGACATAACCTGATGATTTTTGCTATGTTTGTTATTGCAATGAAATTTCACTTTGAAGGCGGTGGTCTTACTGAGATTGATACCTCATCACTGAATGAGTGATTCGTAGTGTTTTGAAAGAATGTATTGCCTTCATACTTCAGTTTCAAGTCTTAGCCCCCTTGATTGTTGGAAGCAAATGCAGTACATTCCTTTCTAACATTAGAAACCACCCCCCAGTGATGTATGTCACATCATAGAAGACTAGTATCTGTACTTACACTGCTGTGAAAACCTCAAAACTTGCAAATTCATTTTCTTCAAACTGCAGTGGATTTAAAAGTAAGTGACCAATTTACAGTAAAGAGAAGCTATTAAAACCTTCCATATTTCAAGTTGAGAATAGTCCTTCAAATACACCACTTATTCTAGTGGAATGTTTTATTATTTTGACATGTACACTGTGTGTGGTTTGATTGGAAATGCTAAAGGAAGTAATGCTTGTGACTAATAACGTCAGAACCAACACAAAACTACTTGATTACTTATAAGACTAAATATAGTTGGTCTGAACTGTTACCCTGGGCAGGAATGTGAAAGCTGGAATAATGAATCTTGCATATGTAGACAATCTGAAACTGCACCATTTACTCACAGGATGTTTACGTGTTTTATATAATGCTCTAAATAAACAGCAGTTATTTCCATAAACAATATTAACCATGTGGTCTTCATAATAAGTTTGCAGTGTGTTTTATGTGACATAGGACCTGAATTCTTAAGTACTGTGTGCATGAAATTTGTGCTTAAAGGGCTAAATGTTCAGGGCTCTTCACTTTGTTGTAAACACCAGACAGGGCGTCTGTTCTAAATTCCTCTGCTAGTATAGTAACTAAAGTTTAAAATCATCACGGCTTCAACAGGTAAAGAACTGACATACATGTTGAATGTTCACCATGCCAGTGGCCACTGTTTTATTTATTCCCCCATTACAGGTAATATCTTAACATATTTGCTACAAATCCCCTTTCAGTTATGTGGGCATATCAGTATACACTTATTATTTTAGGTAACATCATCCTGTTTTGTATTTCTTATTTCTTATCATTAAAGAATTATATTAACTGATAAACAGAACCACACAGATCTAATATGTTGGCTTTTATTCAGCACTACTACATAGTTCAGCTGTCTACATCAGCCATCATCAGGTAGGCATCAGTTCACAGAGACAGTAAACACTGGTTGTTGTTGTTGTTGTTACTACTACTACTACCAAGAATTTTCTAATACAGTCTTTAATTTATCTCAGTATTTAACCAACTTCATGCACAAAATTTGTTTCACAATACGTTTTATTTCATGCCTCTACATGTTTCGAGCACATCTGCTCATCATCAGGAGGTCAAAATTGCATTACACAGCCTCTGGTATCATCACACCTATAGGTGTGATGATACCAAGTTGGTTATATACTGAGATACACGGTCAACAAAATGTCAAAACAGTTTTTAATGTTACTGCACCATTTTTTGGAATAATAGCTATCACAATTTTATATTAATAACAATTTTAAACCATTGTTTGTAAGGAGAGGCCTCTCCCCTTTTTTACTCTTTTTGTGAATTGATGTCTACCTGATGAGGATGATGTAGACAGCCAAAACATGTAATAGTGCTGAATGAAAACCAATACATTAGATCTCTATGGTTGTGTTTATCAGTTAATGTAACACTTTAAACTTACTGTTATTTTTCTGATGAGCTTAATGAATTTGTACTATATGTCACTAACAAATGGTCTACAATTAAAGGTTACCTTTAGGTACACTGTGTGGCAGATTTTTTAAATTTATGGGATGATTATCTTTGATTTTAAAATTTTTATCACCGAAAATGTGTTTTGCTTACTAGCACTTGATAGTATCATACATGCCATCTGCACAGTGGTTCTGTGTCATGAAGGTCCATTGGTCTTGTGCTCTTCATGTTTATGAGCTCAGTATTACATGCAGTTTAGTGATAAACTTTATGCTTCAACTGCGTTTACCCCTAGAAATGGAATGTGCTTCTTTATACTTCACAAAACTTTCCAAAATTTTTCAGGGTAGTTATAGCTCAACTTTGTTTATGACAACCCACCCAAACTGCTGTTCATCTCATTAAGTTGAAGCACCAAACACTTATATTGAAACAGATTAGTTTATGACTTGGAATGGTCACCCACAACTTTTTACATAAATTAATGTTAGTACTTAATCAGACAAGTTAGAGAAATGTTAAATATTTTCCTTCAATTAATGTTCTTAATTGAGATTCTAAATCATTGTAGGTCATTGTAACAGATGTTGTCAGGCTGATTTACATATTACAATGTGTATTTTAGCCTCTACATATGGTTCCAAGTTAACCCTTTTATTCTGACAGTTATATGGGTTCTGTTTGGAAGACAGTTAAAAATACCCATCTTTTTAAAAAATGGTTGTACTGAGTGCAACAGTGAAAATTGCAAATACTGAAATTGATACATTTGAGCATATTGCATTAAAAGGGTGATTTGTTTGGTATTACAAATTGCATTTTTGCAGGAACTTCCATATTTAACTGGAACTGGAATATACTGTGTATTGTGGCACTTTATTATGTTGAATATACTTTTATTAGTTATGCTACTTACTGTATGGGCATTTCACATGATTATATTTCAGTTAACTGGAATTTTATGTTCATCTTGAGTATTCTTTAATCATATGACTTGAAAAATGTTTAAATTGTTAGATGGAATGGGTGAAACCTTCCCTATCCCAGAATACGTTAAGGCATTCAATTTAGCTTGTATGCAGTAAGCACAGTGTACTAATATGGATATTTTTGTACCCATTTTCAAGCCTGGTGCAGTGTCAGTCCTGTGAGTATGGCATGCACTTAAGAGGTCTGGTCACCAATTCTCATGGTAACTCAGTATTGTTCATTGACTATTGTCTTAAGTGAGTTTCATAATGAAACTTATTCACATACATGAAATTTACATCAGTGTGCTGTTTCAGATGATCTCTGAAGAGAATTGGTGGACTACGAGTCACTTAAAATAAATAACCTACCAGTATTGATTGTTGTGTTTGTTAGATGGTGGTGGAATGAATGCAATCATTGCTTCCATGTGATGTCATTTTTCATGCACTTACATATACACATATTCTGTCATAATCATGTCTTAGCCAAAACAGTAACATTCTGCCTGCCTGTTATAGTAATTTGTTATGAAATGTGTACTTCTCCGTATATTCATTCACTTTCTTGTGCTGTAAGTTATGTTTTGTGTTCTGTCATGATTTACTACCATCAAATATAAGAACATGTCCTGTTTATTATTACTTTTCTTGCAACCACTTAAAATTTTTCTAAAAACTCTGACTATTAAAAATTTCAGTTTATGAGTTATGAATCAGTACTGTTTAGAGAAAACATTTTTTGTTCTGAAAAAACATGTGTTAAGTGGAAGAAGTTTTGAGTTATTTTAATTTGACATAAGGCATATTTGCAAGGGAGAAGTATGTGGCTGCTTCCTGCCCTACTGCATAAATGGCCATTTTCAGTGCCCAAGCTGCATCAGTATATGGCAACTTCCTGCCATACTGCATGAATGGCCATTTTCAGTGCCCAAGCTGCATCAGTATGTGGCATCTTCCTGCCATACTGCATGAATGGCCATTTTCAGTGTCCAAGCTGCATCAGTATGTGGCAACTTCCTGCCATACTGCATGAATGGCCATTTTCAGTGCCCAAGCTGTGTCAGTATGCCTCACCAACACTCAGACACACAACAATTAAAAATATCATAGAGTGTTAAAATCTCATTGTATCTATTATAAGAAGGGCGATAAAACAGATTGTAGTAATTACAGTGGCATATTACTTTTGCTAACTACATACAAAATTTTATCCAACATCCTGCGGTCAAGGTTAACTCCATATGCAGTGGAAATTATTGGGGTTCATCAGTTTGAACTTCAATGCAACAGGTCAACTACTGATCATATATTAAGTTCTTTATTTGTCCAACTAATGCACGCAATTCTTATAAAATTTTTAAACTGTTAAAATCATTTAAAATTATAATAGTTGCTCCAACATGTTTCGGTTTACATAAACCATCATCGGGGACCTCTCAGCCTATGCCTCGCCAAAGTTACAATGTTGATATCGGTTACATATATTGTTATTTGAAATTATCAGTACTGTGGCTGCGTATTTTGTTCAGTCTGCAATGACGGGACTGTCATTAATATTTACAGTAAAATTAAGGTTAAGAAGATCCACATAAAAGAACTGTCAAATATAAGCAATAAATTGACCTTACCCTGTTATGTGTGTGGATCATGCACTTTGCAGAGTGGAACTCTATTAGGGGATGCTTTGTAGGTCACATGAGGTGTGGGCAAGATCGTATAGTGTGTTTAGGTCCATAACCTGTTGCAAAAGATCATTGACACAAACCCACTATATGGTCACTATTCAGTAATTGTTCAAATTTAGAATACTATATTATATGTGCTACTGATATCCTTAAGTAAACCATGAATAAATATCACTTTGTATTACTAATGATTCTGTTGTGAATGTGAATGTGTTGCATGAATTCCCCCCCATTTATTACATCCACACAGCAAGTCTTTCATGTGTTTGGCAGCAGCAGACTAGTTGTAAAATGAGTTGAAGATGGTTTAATGCAGAATTTAATGTTGTGCATCTTATGTGCATGTTGTACAGTTTCAAGATGAGTCAGCACAGTCCTTTTTCTTTTTTAATTGAGATATTCATATATAATATGTTCCTGTGTTTGAATGGCGTGAATAAGATGTGAGAATAATATGCATAAAAAGTTGTGTATATTTACATTTACAGCCTCCTTGTACTAGCTCAGGGCTAACTGGGTAGGTGATTGTTTTGTTTGTGTGTGTTTGAATGCATGTATGTGTGAGATTTGTCTGTGCACATGTGTTATTAAAAATCACCAACTATCAGAACTAATGACTAATGAATTTGTAATAGATGCACAATTTTCTAGATAATAATTTTTGCCATAAAATGGACAGCCTATGCACACATTAATCTCATTTATTATGACAGACAGATCAGCTTTCTGTACTAGTCCTGTCTGAGGTTGGCACGTGTGCAAATATAAATGTGTAGACGCACAGTTTTCTAGATAATAATTTTTGCCATAAAATGGACAGCCTGTGCACACATTAATCTCATTTATTATGACAGACAGATCAGCTTTCTGTACTAGTCCTGTCTGAGGATGACACATGTGCAAATATAAATGTGCTGGGCAAGAAGGTTTAGTTTCTTATGTGTTTAAAATGGCACATGTCTTAGTTCGTTGTAGCCTTCTGTATGGATGTATCATTCAAACCATTATAGAATACATTTTAGAAGTAATACATATGAAACACAAAAATATATCACGTGGTCTGTCACGTGCACTGTAACTTAATTTTATATTCCACAGAGTGTTATAATTTTTGTTCAAATACATTGAATTATTGATGTTTGTAGTTTCAGATGTAAATTATTTATTTGGTATGACATTATAATATATGCTGTGTAAGATATTTACATAGTTCATTTGTATTGTGATAATTTATTAGAACTAAGTATACGGTGATAGGAGGAAAGCAAGGAATTAGTTATAGGATGTCACATACATGCCCAAATAGATGTCCTTCAGCTGGCCAGAAAAGTAAGGGGCCCAAAATAAAGAAAGAATTTAAAAGTAAATATCAAACTTAATGTTAAAGAAAAATAGTTTGCTTTTCTCATGTTATAAATTGAATGTTTATAAATGAGAAATAGCATTTCCTTCAATTCAGTATCCCTCCCCCCCACCCAGTAAATCTTGTCATTGTGACGTGGAGAATTTTCAATTCATCCCTTGCATTTGGTTTCAGCACCATGGCTTGCAACAACTTTGATAACAGTATTTCATTGTCTTTTGTATTTGATTTTAATATTTCCTTTTGATGTAAGGTAATTGCATTTGTACTAAATACGCTGTTTGGAAGTGTGAATTCTGGCATAATGTAGAGAGTCAGTACATGCTTGCTAATGTGAAGGTAATAAAAGTATCCTTCTTCCTGCCATTAGGGTGTGTCAGGGAGTAGAGGCACAGCTTCTTTCATTTTTTACTTTGGCGATAGATGAAAATGAGTGGTCAGCTTCATTGCTTTATGTGCTCAACCTCTGTGGAAATGGCACTTAATATCCATTGACTAGGAGACTGGTTGGGCCCCAGGGCCAGATTGGATACTTTAGAAAAGAGAAAATGTTTTCCCTGTACAGCAGGTGAACCATGATTTGTCAGTTATCTTGCCCCTAGCCTAGTCACCATACCAGCAGCATTAAACTAGAAGGCAAGAGAGGTTGTTCTTTCATTATTATTATTATTATTATTATTATTATACGATATGTATGTCTCCTGTCACAGGCATTTCTTCCTGGTACTTCTCTTGAACCAGCGGTGATCCCCACCGCTCAGGCTTCAAGCTTTACATTGCAGTACTTTCTGTATTATGTGTGATGTTCCAAGTATAGCTGTCTTTTGTAGTGAATCTATCGAGTGTTTTCCTGGTATAGTTTCCAAATTTTTCTTTAAGCTTCTCGTTACTATTCC
>Ga0123352_10017601_pt1 | contig 11388 bp, 6 predicted proteins | sample TergutLab28metaG_FD_89700 | JGI IMG/M metagenome (GOLD analysis project Ga0123352, IMG submission 89700) | Labiotermes labralis P1 segment gut microbial communities from Petit-Saut dam, French Guiana - Lab288 P1 | ecosystem: Host-associated > Arthropoda: Insects > Digestive system > Gut ... | reverse complement strand
TGCCCCTGCCGGTATCAGAAACCCGGGCAGTTCAGCCCTTAGCGAGTCGCTATACAGACTACGCTACCTCGGCTGTCATAAATTCTCTACCTACAGAAAATGTGCCATTGTCTATTTTTCTGTCTCTCAATACAGATTCAGTTCTCCAGGTAAGGAACAATCTACCAACCCATGATCCGTCGTGTGACCCACGTCAATCACGTATACTACATACCTGTCTTATGTTCGTATGAGTCTTTTACCACCGACACGTTTACAGGTGATGTGCTAATGTACAGCTAGCTAGCCTCATGGCTGGGAAAGTTAAAGAATTTAATTAAAGTTTTAATTTCAAATTAAGCAAATCTATTGTTGTCTTTGGTTAATATATACGCGGTGTGATTGACTGTAATGAATGGAAGACAGAGAAACGCCACGGATGTACAGATATGGGGAAAGTATAACTACTCGAATTATGGTGGCAACTGTACCGCACGTCACTGCCTGAGCGGGACGTACGAAATATCAGGCCGATGGATTTTTGTTCGACTGAGTGTACGGGTACACAAGCCCCCTTTTTTTTACCTTAGTACGAAGATGGTTCTTTCATAGGTGATCCGAAACATGTATCTAAATAACCTTCGAGCTCTCTGATGGCCACGTTCAGAAACATGTAATTGAAACATCCGCTAAAAACAACCATTTCACATGGCTGTTGTCATCTTATAGAATTTCAGGAACCGTTTTTACGAGTTGATAAAACTTGGGATAGAATGTTATGTTATGCAGCACAGAGTACTACTCAGTCGGTACTGTTGTGGGACTCACTTGCCGACATTAATCTGACGTCACTGCCTTCTTGTGCCTAGGTTAGGAATTCTTGAAGCCTTACTTATGTGACTGTCGCTTCGAATGCGTGGGCCTCCGGCATAAGACCATCTTTGGTTGCAGCTGTGTCACTGGCAGATTGGTCTGCCAGGAGCCGGTGTAGTGTTGACGGTAGAATGACTGGAATATAGTACAAGTGACTGAGGGAAACGTGTTTCATTCCCGGCAGTAACAAGAAGTTTCTTATTTCCTCTAAGCTTCCGGACCGACTCTGGCACCCAACAAGTATCCTATTCGGTGGGTGCCACAGTGCCATCCCAGGGGGGAAACTGTGTAACTATTCACCTCCACTCGGCGACGAAGTTAAGAATGAGTGGCCATATACTGTCAATCCATGTATCTTTTTGGTATGCACAGAAAAAAATTGTATTACTGACAGAGGTAACAACCTGGTGTCTACTATGCCTTTCATCCTTGGTGTGCTTACGGCAACGTTATATTGTGCACCGTAACTTTATGCCTCAGAACATTTCTTAAGCCTCGATATAATTCAGGAATTGCATCAAAACATATCTTTCTAAACTATGGAATTTTCATAAAGACAAAACCTATTGGCCGGGATAGTGTAGTCGGCATACAGAAAAGCTATATTCCGGGAAAGAGGTTTATTGGACTCTTTCAGACCGGCCTGACGTCCACCCAATCTCCTGTACAGTGGGCTGTCTACTGCACCAATTTTTTTTAGTTGCATAGCCGATGAGACAGTAACAGCAAATATGGTCCTGTCTTCACCGACAGCGCAGTAGAGAATCGTACGTTTCATAAATCACGGAAATATTTCGAGTAATTTTTGTTGTTGTAATCTTCTGCAGCAGTTACCGCCTCTAAGATAGCTGTGGTACCTTCAATTTTCTCTCCGTGCTTGAGACGATGAGCACTGAATTGGCATTATGAAGGGCTCTATTTCTATTAGAGCAGGTACAATTTTTTATACACGTAGAGTGAACGGACTGTACATTTCAATATGCGATCTGGAGAAGAAATAACAGGCAATCTAAATACAAAAATGTTACAAGCTATAAAGCCGGCAACTTACTATTATAAATTTTCTCATTGATGGCACGGAAAATAAAACGAATGTTGCTAAATCGGCGAATCTCCAGACAATTGAATGACCCACTCTCAATTCCAATTGTGCCTGTAAGTCACCACGTATCTGTGATTTCTGGCTTCCGCCGCGAATTAAATGAGAATTGTTCTCGACCCTTCTTTGATACTTGACCCTTGACGATGGGAACGATACGCAGTCCCGAAACGTCGATTAGAAATCGCCACTACCAGCTGTGTAATTTCCCAGAAGAGCGCAGTTCTCACCTACAACATATTTCTTGTGCTTGGAAATCAAATGCTTAGTGTTTAATACCAAAAGTAAGCTGTATAATTGTACAGACAAAGGCGAGACGAGTACACTAGAGGATGCAGTAAACGTGTATGAATTAAGCACTCTATCTGCAACTGTATGTACCAATTTCCTTAGGACACCCAATAAAGAGGACTCATATGGTTTCAGTACATGGTCCGAATAGAAATAACACTGAAATAAAGTCGCACGAACTTCATAAGCTTTCTTTTAAAAATCTGCAATAATCTAATAGCGTATAAACACATCAAAATGTTCCGTTGCTAATAGAACCTTTGCTGTAAAAGGATTCAAAATAATTGCAAAGGCTGTAGGATTCATCTAATTTTTTTAGCTTTTTTTTTCAGTGGAAGTCAAAAGCATTTTCTTAGCTAGTGGTGAAAGCTCTTTTCATAACAAAGCGAGGAAGGCCTATTTAATAGAAAACTGACATGAATTCATTACTAAGCACTTTTAAAGAATGATGCTTGCTTCTGTCAGATACAACACCTTCAGTATTTTTAGGCATACAACACTTCTTTTTATAAATAAAACACATTTCTCTCTGTGTTCTAAACTTTAGACAAAAGCGAAGAAATTTGCACTGTGTGGGTGTACCGTACATACGTTACGTGTAGATACTCCTATTTTAAAATTGGGAATAAAAATCGGTTAACGTTGTACATACAAAATAATTAATTACCAATTTTAATTACCACTGTTTTATAAGACTTTTTGTTTCATCTGCGACTAGAAGAAAGCTATTTCAGTGGCGGTGCACCTCATAAACGTCTCATGTAGCTCCAGTGTTTCACTAGAGAATCATTTGAGAAGATTTTAAACTCATGGTTCCGTGCATCACAATTCAATGTTAATAAAAATCCAACCAGATGCAAGAATATGCAGATATTTATTCACTGCAAAGTCACTCTACATGTTTCGGGTGTCACAGCACCCATCATCAGGAGTACTAAAATCTGTAACCGCAACCTCCGGTACAGGTCATAATACTGTTACAGCTACTTCCCTCCAACGTGGCCTGCAGGCCTGTAACAGTATTATGACCTGTACCGGAGTTTGTGTTTACAGTTTTTAGTACTCCTGATGATGGGTGCTGTGACACCCGAAACATGTAGAGTGACTTTGCAGTGAATAAATATCTGCATACTGTTGCATCTGTTTGGATTTTTATTAACATTGAATTTGAGAAGAATTGCAGTGCGTGATGAAACGCTGTAACAACGACAGAGCCAGGATTTAAGGTACATCGAATTTTACACTACTATTTTGAATTTGTGTCTGTCGTGATGACCTGATTTTTATTTTAGTTACGAATAGCGCTGGGACAGAAAATTGACTACTTTAGAACAGTAGAACTGAATACTTATTTGCCTAAAATATTACTTGCGGCACGCAGGAATTTGTTGATGTCGAAAATATGAAATTCACAGTTACTAGTTGGTTTAATCTTTTTTGAGTTGTGTTGAAATGTCTGCTGCACTGATACAGATCACCAAAGAATTTCAGAACAAATATATGTTACGCGTTCTTCTAGGTTATAGCTACAGGCTGGTTCTGTAGTTGATAAGAGACAAGCTACAGTTCCACATATTGGCCTAAGTGCCCAAAGTAAGGTGAAGTAATATGGATCACTTTTCTGTCCGTGATTCGATTTTTTATTTAAAATATATGGACCTTGCGTTTGCGAAAAGATGCATCAGTACGTGTGGAGTTTGAGACAGAGGAACGATTATGGATTGGTGGAAAGCTTGTGTTAAGGAAAGGCAAGTATGGGGATGCACCTTTTGCGTAACAATCAGTTGTGGCACGTGTTAAGGTTCAGAAGCAAATTAGTCAGCGTATTCGGAACATTCGAGGACTCGGTAGCAATGCATCACACCTGAAGGAAAGAAGTATTACAAGAGCGGTTTAAGGCGTCATTAAAATCCACTTTGAGAGAATCAGAAAAATGATGAACTGTTGAGCAAAATGTATTGAAAATATAGGCGATTAGGGCTAAGGAAAAAGTACGTATGTAAATTTGTTGTCATTGCTGTGTAACAACATGTATAATAATAATAATAATAATAATAATAATAATAATACACCCTTATAGATGTGGCAATACCCGCAGACAGAAATGTTGTGCAAAAGGAGGCGGAAAAGAAGTTAAAATACAAGAGTTTATGCATAGAGATAAAAAGAATGTGGAACCTGAAATGTACGATTGTACCAGTAATAAGTGGAGCCACTGGAATAGTAACGAGAAGCTTAAGGAAAAATTTGGAAGCTGTACCAGGAAGACACTCGATAGATTCAATACAAAATACAGCTATACTTGGAACATCACAAATAATACGGAAAGTACTGCAGTGTGAACCTTGAAGCCTGAGCGGTGGGGATCATCGCTGGTTCAAGAGAAGTACCAGGCAGAAAAGGCCTGTGACAAGAGATATGAATATCTTATAATAATAATATCTCTAATTTGTTTTAGTTAATATAATAACGTCTTAAAATTCAGCGACTTTTTTGTTGCAAATTTCTGGAGGGATATAGAACAGTTACTGCACAAACAGAGTTTCAACTGATTGAAATAATCTGGCGAGACAAATTTTTCGTGTCAGTTATCTTTCTTTATCTTTTGCATTGGCATTCTAACTCCGGTATTTTTTAACTACGGAACTAATTTGGAAAAATACAAATTAAATAATATGTACATTTTAAATCTCACTCCACTAAGGAAAACAACGTAACAGGGTGTGCCAATAGCTTGTATGGTTAGAAGACGGAACAATAGAAAATCAAAATGTAATGTTCTAAAAGAGTATATAAAAAAGTCTGTAGCGATGTGTAATTAGGGGAGATGGTGTTATTACTGGGGCACACAATTTGGTGGGAATCTGGCGTGTTATCGACAGGCTGTCCTGAGGATCGTCATCAATAGAGGTAGCGGCAGCTGTAGACTTTTCAAACCAAACATTCCTAGTCGTGTCCCGCCTCTTCTTGTTACCTGCAAGTGTGACCCTGCGTAATTACCCAGCACTTGTCCGGCTGAACTTTGTACTGAAGAAACAAGTTGTGCGTTCAGAAACAATTGTGATTTAGGGAATTACAAACAGTAACTAAACTTTAAGCCCTGAAAGGCTTCCCCAGTATCTCTATGGATGTGAAATTTGGATGGAAGAAGAAAGATAAACCGGTGCTTTTCAATCAGTGGTACGCGTGCCGCTGGCAGTAGCGAGTTATTTTGCAATGATATTCTCCTTTGTTTTCAAAATTATATTTAAAAACTTTAATCCCATTATTCAAATTGTTTTAAATATATTTAAATTGAAATATATTTAAAAGTTTTAACTATAAAATACATAATTTACGTTATTAATACTTCAGTGATGGGCTGGGCATGTGGCGCGTGTGGCTTAGGAGAGGGGGTTGTATAGGGTCTTGGTGGGGAAACCGGAGGGAAGGAACCACTGGGGAGATCTAGGCGTAGATGGGTTGATAATATTAGGATGGATCTCCAGGAGGTGGGATGTGGGTATATGGACTGGAATGGGCTGGCCCAGGATAGAGATAGGTGGCGGACGCTTGTGAGTGCGGTAATGAACCTTCGGGTTTCGAGAAATGCGGGGAATTTCTTGACAAACTGCAAACCAGTTAGCTTCGCAAGAAGGACTCTGCACCATGGAGTAAGTAAGTAATACTTCAGTATCAGTTATGTTTTCTTTTCATAAGGGTAGAACAGGAGGGGGAAAAGGTTGAAATGGACAGGGTGAAAGAAAGAGAAAATAAATGGCAAAAACGGAGACATTAAGGTTATTTGCTGTATTCAGACAGCCTGTTAAAATAGAAATTGTTAACCAACTCAGTTTGAATTAAACATTCAAATGAAATTTTGAAAGAGAAGTATATGACTTAGAGAGGACAACAAATTTACAAATTCAGTAAGCAGATACAATTCCGACGGGTAAGGAAGATTCTTAATCATAATCTTCCTTATCCGCGGGGGGTTTAAGATGGTCAAGGAGAAGAAGGGGAATCTGACAGCTTGGGATAACATTAGATAAACACTACGTATTGTTTACCAACTCCAAACGCAAGCCATTTTTGAAAATTAAACTTTCAATTCTCGGCAGATAAACACCAATCCCCCTTCCCTCCATTCTACAAAAATCGAAACGTCATTATTGTGTTGAAAAAAAAACACACACACACACACACACACACACACACTCACCACATGTATCCCACACACACACACACACACACACACACCACATACACCACACACACACACACACACACACACACGACACACACATAACACACACACAAACACACGCACACCACATACACACCTCACACACCACATACACCACACAGACTGACACACAACACACACACACACACACACACCACACACACACACCACACACACACACACACACACACCACACACACACACCACACACACACACCACACACACACACACACACACACACACACATATACTCGTATATATATAATTATTACTAGATCTTCATATTATTTGATTTTATGATAAGTGTAGCTTCAGACTGGAATATTTGTTACGACTAAAACCTTTGGCGTTCATCCGTCGCTGGTGACCTAAATGCGATTAGTCTGATGATGGTCCTGGGAACGAGAAGCATAAGCAATTAATATGTAGATAAACAAATACGGTGGCATATACCTAATTGAGTTACAACCTTGGTTTCTAGATTCATAATATCCCTGTGTAACCTGTTTCTTTCATTTTCTAAACAATATTTACCGTTTATCTTAGTAATTAACCAACTTGATGCACAAACTTTTTGTTTTACAATAAGTTTATTTCATGCCTCTACATATTTCGAGCACCATGTGCCCATCATCAGGAGGTCAAAATTGTATTATACAGCCTCTGGTATCATCACACCTATAGGTGGCCGTCCCGTGCGCAGGTTGAGGCATGTAGAGGCATGAAATAAACTTATTGTAAAACAAAAATTTGGTGCATCAAGTTGGTTAATTATTAAGATAAATATACTGAGATGCACGGTCAGCAAAACGTCAAAAGTATTTACTATGTTGCCTATGACGGAAGCCGCAGTCTAAAGTGTGGGTCTGCGGCCACTCGCTTGCTGGAGTTGTGCGCTTGAGTCTCGCTGGAGGCATGAATGTCTCTTGTGAGTATTCAAGTTTTCACCTTGCATCAATGATAATTAAACACTTTATTATCCAACTAATTTAAAAATAAAATATGCAGATAAAATTAAAATTATAAAGTATTTGAAAGTGCTCCAACATGTTTCGGATCACAGAGGGTCCACCATCAGGGAGCCTTGTACAGTGCTTGGCTAAAATTACAAAAATGGTTCTATCGTGTCCGTTGACATGGACAAGGTCGGTTTTATGGCAGCATATTCTGACCCCGTTGTGCGTGTGTGTAGTTCACTTCCTTCATATACAGTGAACTACACACACGCACAACGTGTCAGAATATGCTGCCATAACACCGAGCTTGTCCATGTCAACAGACACGATATAATCTTTCTTGTAATTTTTAGCCAAGCACTGTACAAGGCTCCCTGATGATGGATCCTCTGTGATCCGAAACATGTTGGAGCACTTTTAAATATTTTATAATTTTAATAGCATCTACATATTATGTATTGTGCATTAGTTGGATAATAAAGTGTTTAATTAGTCTCCTGTGAGTGTTGTTTGTTGCCAGGTAGAGGACTGTGCTTCGGGCCGATCACCAGTCCAGAGTAGTCCCACCGAGTGTGGTGTGTCTGAGTGTGGCCAAGGAAACTTGCAGAGGAGGCGTAGGCCCACTAGGGCTATCGGGCCATAAAAATTATGCTATTCCTTAATATTTCCTAAATTCCAAACACACATGCCTGTTCTTTCCATATTCATTCACCTTGCCAAAACATTCACTGTCGTATTACCGACTGATGATATATAGCCCTACATTCCAACGTGATGTCGTCAAGATTTTACAGGTGACAAAGAGATGGGAAGTTAAATATGTCCCCCTACATAATTAAGCCCCAAGACATACAGGCGCACCGGGAAATGGAGGTTCAGCTCCATGAATTCATAAAATCGGCACTAGTTCGAGGTAAGTAATAATCTTCACTCCCCGGTTACTTTACCGCTGTTTGTGCTACTGGGCCGGGAGCTTTGGTGTGTCCCTGAGTCGATATGGACGTTAGGTCAATAAACTTTCTTACAGTTCCTGGAAATCGGATTCCAGGCCTTCGGCCATCCAGCCCTCTGCATAGCCACCTTACCGACTGACCTACATCAACTAGGAGAAGCTTGTAATTTACAGAGTTCTCCGAATGGATCCACTGAAAAAAATGCGAATTAGTATGGTTGGAGTACAAACAGCTCTCTTGTGGTGTCACATCAGAGCATAATTAATAATATCAGTTAATCATAAGCATCTCACAAAATATATGTGCGGAATTGTAGGTAATTTTCTTAAAGCTTCACCATCAGCCTACGGCATTCCTGTATCCCCTCAGTTAGTCTGACCACACGAACACAATCTAAGCATTTAAAAGAACTTATCGAAACTGACACTGATCCGGTACAGAATGGAAATCACCAGTTGCCCACAAGCGGAGAAACACAAAAAGATCTTGGATGCTTTAAAATCTTTGTGCGTCGTAGATAAAATCACGGGGTGTCAACTAAATCCCCGTTGATATGTGAATGGTAATCGCTGTTGAAGATTCCATTCTGTTGTTGATTCATAAATTTAAAAAATAATGAATTTGCTACCGCAAGACTAGCAGAATATTGATGATACTGGAGAACAGGGTGATGTGGAGAAAGGGTGCTGAAGAAAATGGGTTGCTAAGGAGGATAAGGTGCTGAGGAGTGTAGGGTGCTGAGGAGGTTAAAGTGCTAAGGAGGGTAATGTGCTGAGGAGGTTAAGGTGAGGAGAAGGGTAATGTGGTGTGGAGGTTAAGTTGCTGAGGAGAGTAATGTGCTGAGGAGATTAAGGTGCTGAGGAGTGTAGGGTGCTGAGGAGGTTAAGGTGCTAAGGAGGTTAAGGTGCTGAGGAGGGTAATGTGCTGAGGAGGTTAAGGTGAGGAGAAGGGTAATGTGGTGTGGAGGTTAAGGTGCTGACGAGATTAAGGTGCTGAGGAGTGTAGGGTGCTGAAGAGGTTAAGGTGCTAAGGAGGTTAAGGTGCTGAGGAGGGTAATGTGCTGAGGAGTTTAAGGTGCTGAGGAGGGTAATGTACTGAGGAGGTAAAGGTGCTGAGGAGGTTAAGGTGCTAAGGAGGGTAATGTTCTGAGGAGGCTAAGGTGCTGAGGAGGGTAATGTGCTGAGTAGGTTAAGATGCTGAGGAGGGTGATGTGCTGAGGAGGTTAAGATGCTTAGGAGGGTAATGTGCTAAGGAGGTTAAGGTGCTGAGGAGGGTAATGTGCTGAGTAGGTTAAGATGCTGAGGAGGGTGATGTGCTGAGGAGGTTAAGGTGCTGAGGAGGGTGATGTGCTGAGGAGGTTAAGGTGCTGAGGAGGGTAATGTGCTGAGGAGGTTAAGATGCTGAGGAGGGTAATGTGCTGAGGAGGTTAGGGTGCTGAGAAGTGTAGGGCGCTGAGGAGGTTAAGGTGTTAAGGAGGGTAATGTGCTGAGGAGATTAAGATGCTGAGGAGGGTAATGTGCTGAGGAGGTTAAGATGCTGAGGAAGGTAATTTGCAGTGGAGGTTAAGATGCTCAGAAGGGTAATGTGCTGAGGAGGTTAAGATGCTGAGGAGGGTAATGTGCTGAGGAGGTTAAGGTGCTGAGGAGTGTAGGGTGCTGAGGAGGTTAAGGTGTTAAGGAGGGTAATGTGCTGAGGAGGTTAAGATGCTGAGGAGGGTAATGTGCTGAGGAGATACAAGGTGCTAGGGAGAGAAGATTATTCGGAACAGTTTTCTGATCTAAGAGAAAAGAATAAGGTGACCAGGAAATTAAAAGTGTTAAGCGGTCGAGGAGAGCGCATTCGAATTTCGTATATTTGAGGTTCTGGCACATACACAAGGAATCCTGATTGGTGCTTTACCTTCAAATTATCACAGTGGATAAACTATAGTAAGTAACTATACTCCACTTGGGCGATCGAGCAACAGAATTAGAAGCATAGGGCAGAGGTTTTCTTTCGAATCTCCACAGCATCCACACTGACCCTTAGAACCATCAGTCCTCCCCCTTAATTGCAATCAACCCCCTCTAAAATTTTGCGTAAGGAGATGAGAACAACCTAAGCAAACCTCGGTCCGTTTAGTTGCCAAAGTCTCAAAGACCAGACCCCGGAGCGCAAATGTTAATCACCCAGCTGAGATGTTGGAAGACAAGGAAAGGATTTAAAATAGACGAACTTTGGGTGTACCGAAAATCCTGAATATTCGTATAGGGACCCCTGATGGTGTTCTATGGGCACAGTTATTGTCCCGCAGTTTCGTGAATGTGACGGTAGGTCCGGTGCGTGTTTATTTTCTAGTTGTTTAAAGTCGACTGTAATCAAATGTAAACACCCGTAAGCCTACCTATATTCCACTTTACACCGAATTTCACCTTAACCCTTACCCTGCTAACGTGTAGAATATGGTGAGCTCCTAATAATGCCAGCAAATGGCAGATTGGATTAAACTCGGCATTTAAAGGGTTAATATTTTTGGAATGTTGTTCATAAATACAATATTCATGAAGATTTTTGTTTTAGTTGTGAAAATAATTCCGCCATAAGAAGAATTCACATCCCAATTTCATAATTAGCATTACTTCGGGATACGTCGACTGATACCGGTAGCATGCCACACGCAAAGCGCTTCTATTTCTGAATACATCCGTTATGAAATATCACAGTTCACATACATAAAAATCATATTTTACTTGTACACAAATTTGTTGCACTTAGTAAAACAGTTATAGAGTTTTTACAATGTCAATTGGCTTATTGCAATTCTCTATACAGGGTTATTCGAAATGATTGTCGGGGTTTTAACAACTTGTCATACACAATTATCTTGAGATAGGAATATGTTTTTTTTAATTTAATAGAACAACACTTTAAGTTTTTGTTACATACCTTACAGGTGCTCTATATGTGCACCCTTTGTGATTCTACAAACATCAACACGATAATCGAGTTCGTTCCAAACTGTTTGCAGCATG
>Ga0123352_10017599_pt1 | contig 11388 bp, 9 predicted proteins | sample TergutLab28metaG_FD_89700 | JGI IMG/M metagenome (GOLD analysis project Ga0123352, IMG submission 89700) | Labiotermes labralis P1 segment gut microbial communities from Petit-Saut dam, French Guiana - Lab288 P1 | ecosystem: Host-associated > Arthropoda: Insects > Digestive system > Gut ... | reverse complement strand
GTCAAAAATCTGTGCGAACTCCAGAGAACATTGAGAGGGTTAGAGAGGCGTTTGAGAGAAGTCCGCGCCGATCTGCCATGCGACACGCAACCACTCTTGGAATAACTCCCAGGTCCGTGCGAAAAATTCTTCACAACGATCTTCACTACCACCCGTACAAGATCCAGATCGTTCAGCGAATTCAAGATGAAGTGGCTGCAATTCCTGTGGAGATGCTGCGAGAGGTCATGAACAATTTCAGGTCCCGACAAGGAATGCATGCGTCGAAACGGAAGCCATCTTGAGGGCGTTACTTTCAAGACATAAATTTTCAAACTGGCATAAAACAAAATGGCTATTCATATGCTTTTCATTTATGGCCAATAAACAGATAAAAAATTCATGTGTCGATTTTTTTTTATGTTTTGAAATTTTCCCATTTCATTGCCCAACCCTGTATTACACTCTTTCCTACTCTATACTGCACAGAATTCTCCTTGCATGCACACGGGGATGTCAGACTATATATGAATTTAACCTTAACACAAATGTAAAGCCCCATAGACAATGATATAAAATTAAAGTAATGTTCTATGCAGTGCATTCATGAAACTATTGAAAGACAAAGATGGTGCATACCGAGGGCTCCAGTCTCTCCATTTGTCTCCACAGTAAAGAGGGCGGGGTAACCAACAACACCACTGGTCAATCCAGGTCCATATGCACGAATCATAGTCTGCTTATAGGGGCCAACATTCACATCAAATGGTGATCGCGGAATCTCCTGCCCAGCAAACGTCACCATCACAACATGCCGACCTTCTTTACGAGGATTGTAGACTGCTTCGTAGGACGTGCCATCCACTTTGCGGATCTTCACCGGTTCATTCACGCCACCTGCACCAACCCACAGTGTTAATGACTTGCCAAGCACATGGCCGAACAGTTCGTGTAATCAGAACAGTACAGCCCATCCTCATGAAATGTGCTACAGAATGGAAAAAATGTTTAGGATATGTCAAGGCAGAAAAAAGAGATATCCATAACACCACATAGAGTCACCATAACTTGACTATATTCTAGGCAGCTTGTCCCTAAAAGGGCCGACTCTTTAGTCACTGCACTAAGAACTTCACCAAATGTACACCTATCTGTCAGGCCACACCTCTTTGAAAATTGTCACAGTCACACATGCCTTGCCATTGTATCAGCAGCAGATTTTATCTCTACACATTGTATGATCATACAGTATGAACACTGCTGTACGTATCATTCCAATATGGCTACATCCAGATTTACTTGGTTTGCTGTCTACATACAACTCCTGTAGCCACCTATTGCATAACAAATATTTCTGAAGATCTTGCTGTTTTTAGAACAACAAATACCATTTACTTTTTCACACCATACTCAGCACATACAGTTGTCTCACATAAATCAGATCCTAACTTTTCAATTATCTCTAGCATTTGCCTCACACTTGTATTCACTTCAAAATTTCTTGTCACCTTTCTTGAGAGCTGTACTTACTAACTTCATTGCAAAAAAGAAAAAAGTTACCAAAACAATGAGTATATTAAAAATATTCTGTGATTCTGTGAAAACAAAGACAAAGATGGTGTCACCTCCATGTTCTCTGCTCAAAAGCAACAGATACAATTCACCAATGCACAAACAAATTTTATTTTGGAAAAACAATGTTGTCAAGAAATTTAAAGAAAATTAATAGGAAAGAAGTTAAAATTCTTGCCACCGGTGGCAAGTGCTGACAAGGCTTTTTGGATCTCTACTGCACTGTTCCAGTACTTGCAGAAAAGCCCAGCCCAAAAATCTGGTACATGATATCCAAGATCAGCTAAGTGAGTGAATCAAGGGTCTACTGTACACTGAAAGGGAAAAATGCAGGATTTTTAACATTAAATCTGGTGCAAAATCTGCAGCTTTCACAACAACCAAATTCAATCAACCTTCTGGGGCTAGCAGCCACAACAGGCAGCTGAACAGGGAATACTAAGAACAGAAACGTTTTAAACCTGGTGGTACATAAAGCAGCCACTTGGGTTTCAAGGGTTAAGGGCACTCCCCCACTCATATCCTGAGCAGTGTCCAACTGGACATTATGTCCTTCATTTCTTTGACCTTCTGCACATTTGCATGCTCTTTTGTCTGAAACAGATATAATATTTTCTACATACCATTTTCAACCACTGAGGGTGCAAATATATTGAAGTCTTAATCATTTGTTCGCATAGATGATTATATAAAAGTTGTTAAATTAAGGTAATTACTTAAAACAATAAAAAGTGAATGCACTTTTCTATCAGCAACTGACCCAATAAATTCAGCAATTTGATGGCTCGTAACAGGCGATGTAACAGAGAACCCTCTGCACATGACACTCACTCTTCTGAAATAATAATTTTCAAAATGGTATGCATGAACAATAAATAAGACAGCATGCCAGTTGAGATAAGCCACAGCAGTGTGTACCTGGTCCAATAACACGAACATCTGGATGTCCCTCCCCAGCTCCTTCCGTGTAAATTTTGAAATCAGCGACATCACCGACCCGCACTCCACTGGGTTGCAGACCTCGGCCCGAAGCCCTGACCTTCTTAGCATCTGACACTAGCAACAGAACACAGCAATATCAACTTAGGCATGTGTATCAGGGTTCCACAAAACCTATAAATTCAGCTAGTATAGTTAAAAATAAAATTAATGCACCCAGTTTTCAGCCATAAATCAAACCCAGTGTGCTAAATATGCTGCAGATACCATGCTGCAAAGAGTTTCTTTTTTTAATTCTGTTACATATTCATCATATGGAAAATGCTGCAAATAGATGTTTACATTGTAGAGCAAGTATGCAAATAAATTCAGCTGACAAGGTGCCAAGAGCACACACTAATCCATATGAATGTACACATGCAGGTTTAGCCCAATACACCCCCTAATATTATAAACTGAGCAACATACCCGGTGCCACTCTCACACCAAATGGGCTATTCGGTATGGGTTGTCCTGCGAAGAATACATTGACAGAATGCAAGCCAATAACTGGAGACACATACTCGCATCGCCAAACATCTTGCGCGATAGGGCGCACTTTCACTGGTACTGTGTTTTTGTGGCCCGATGGATCAAGAATAATTACTTCTGGAACTCCACGACCAGCGTCTGATAAAATTATATTTTTAAACACAATTAGAGTGATCCCACAGTTAACATTAATATTTCATGCATAAAATATCAAGCTTTATTCCAAAACCTGGAAACAGAATTATAAAATCTATGAAGTAAAATATGAAACAAATTTATTTTTCAAATCACTTGAAAACCGTTAACAGTACATGACAAAATATTATTTATGTTGATCTAGATAGACCGATCACCCAACCAAAAAGCTAACTACAGGCAAAGACAAAGTACAAGTGAATGCTCCTTGATCTATTGAGCCAATCTGACACACAAATATTGCTGGGCTGTGACAGAGAAACCTGTACAACACCTTCAACAACTCCCTCACACACAGACAAAGTGAAAAACGTTATTTAACTGCCAACACTACGCACCCTTGGTAGATATGTCAAAGTAGGTTGGTCTGTTTATCATCACACCATCAGGCTGTAACCCAGGTCCTGAGGCTGTAACCTTGCTTGGATCACCCGCATGGCCTTCCACAGACACAGTATAAGGTGACTTCGGTATTTCACGACCAGCAAATTTCACAGACACTTTGTGATTTCCTTCCAAACGTGGAACATAAGACACACTGTAGGTCAAGTTACGGTCCTTATTGAAACGAATATCAACCTGCAAGCCAACCAACAACACACTACTAACATTAAAATAAACACTGCAAGAAATTAAAGAGTCTCACCAGGTTACTGCAGCACTTGGCGACATTTGCTAACATAGTTACGAACTGTTATAGATAGATTTTATAGATAGTTCTTGACATAATACAGGTGAAGGACAGCTGTCCCCGTGCATGTCATGAAGGCATATGGTGGAGTGGAAATACAGCTCCACTCGATCCTAACTTTGGTGCTACATGGAAGTGGTCAGCTTCATGCCCAGTCACTTCACCCACAGGGTACAAACCCCCAAACACTTGAACAATAGGCTGGGTAGGCACCACAGCTTATCTTTAACACTTATGGACAGCACATAAATCTCCTAACCCTACCACGTATCAAAGCACAATCCGTTGGTTGTCCAGCCCTTGGCCTAGTGACTACACTGACTATATTATCCTGGCCCCTGACAAAAAACAGGGCAGACAAAATGTCATTAGATAGGAAGGCCACTAGACTCCTTATATAAAGATCACTCAAAAGATTCTTATAATAAAACCAACGAGAAGCACTAATTTCTCAAATTTATTTTTGGAATATGACTCTACATGTTTCGGACAGTTTCTCTGTCCATCATCAGGAGTCTAGCATTGTACACACAGCAATAGGTATAGGTCACACAGCAAGCAGTCAGCATAATCTGTATAACATATACCTATTGTTGTGTGTACAGTGCAAGACTCCTGATGATGGACAGAGAAACTGTCCAAAACATGTAGAGTCATATTCCAAAAATAAATTTGAGAAATTAGTGCTTCCTGTTGGTCTTACTATAAGAATATATCACAATGCATGGTCCTAAGAATGTCAAAGATCACTCAAAAGAATGACTACAACACTCACCAGAGATAACACAAACCACCATTAAAATAATGTAGAAAACTGTACAAAGGGAACTACAGTACAAAATGTGCCGTGACAAATCATCATATCAAACCCACCTAATTAATACTGAAAGAACGTATGACATGTATACATGCAAGTTTGTACAGTTATCCTATAATGTTAGGGCACAGTAAAAATGTACACTTTCCAAGTGTTATTTTATTTATTTTTCATGGTCACAAAGCAGGTATCTGCATCTGGGTTTGACTATTCGTTGTGCTACGGCATAACCGGTTCTCAGTCCGGTCTGTATGGTACACACACTAGATACCATGACTATAGTCATAAACATCTGCATGTTTCAGTCAACAAACAGTTTCATGTATTCATCAGCAGCACTCATCTTTTCATAAAACAATATGAAGTGCAGGTAGAAATGTTGACTTTTTGTTCCAGTAACTATGTTGTGTAGCATGCAGTAAAGGAATGGGAAATTTGTATTTCAACCCATAAATGTTCTGACTGTGGACTATGACAAACACACAGTGCAAACACAAATATTTATGATGTGAATATGAAAGCACAGGACAGTTACTTGTAATTAATCATGTGGGTGAAACAAGAGATAGTATGCTGCACAGTGAAAAATGTGGACAAGAAAGCATTAGGGACTCCGTAAAGGGGAAATAGGACAGGGACAGGAAGAGGGGCAAGGTGGACAAAGTGTAACATGAAAAATATTTAATCATATCCACTCACGGGCTCCAGCTGTCCATTAGGGTTTTCCACAGTGACATCAATTTTGCCTTTACCAGCCGAGAAAGTTTCAACAGTGAAGTTCGCTGGTGCCCCGACCACAGGTCCAGTTGGTTCAATTCCAGGACCATATGCTCGCACCCTACACATTACACATTACACAGAATTACATGTGTTCAGTGATGAAGAGCACACACAGTGGAGAAAATGATTTCTGGTTACATTATGAAGTTACATACGCTACATGCCAGGCAGAATGAGAACAAAGATACGCACAGGTTTCATAACAAATGCAACACACGTTGATGCTTTTAAATACATGAATCACCAACACAACCGGCGTCACCACTGCAGCCAGCAACATGAATGTCACCATAAGAAAAACGAACATTTCTAAACTTTTATTTTCTATAATTTCACTCCAAGAATTAAGAAATTATGATAACAGCCTGATTTGTGGCTACAATGGGAACAGATTTTAAAAAATCCCATCTAGTATTATATAAAAAAGATAAACTAGCAGTATCTTGAATAAAATAAACATACATCATCTTCTGGTGCAATACACAATATTGTGGTCAACATTGCCATCATTGTCGCTGTCATCATCATGCATCAAATTTGGCAGATTTAACTTCAAAGTTTCATACTGTCATCACATTTGTATAAACTTAAATACAATATTCCACACACAATGGCTACACAATTCAATGCTCCATCTACACAACCAACTTCACATGTGTGGCACCAGTGGGTCATTACATACCATCATCAGGCTGAAAACAAAAGAATATTTTCCTGTGGCCACAAATTTCTTGTATAAGAAACAACTGCCTGAACAAAAAGCTGACTATTTCTTGGAGCCCTGCAACTATACAACATTTCATGTACCAATAGTGCCAAGCCCACCTCACAAGCAGTTATTACTGACAGCAGGATATTAAAAACCACAGCATTTGGGTAGCCTCCATCGACACAGCGCTCATACAGAGTTTCATGATCAATGGACTGCTGGTTCAAAAGCTGCAATGGGTCACAAAGAGACAAATGGCGATTCGTATGCCCAATCTTTTTTCACTGATGAGACAGTTGGCTAAACATCACTTATACACTACAGTTATTAGTTAGCATGTCATCATAGACTTTCAATAGCTTCTTTGTGAGAAACACTTTATTACAACATTATGAAAACACACTTGTATAATGTTACAACACATCAGTTACTGCTTAACATGCAGTGATGTATATCAAGGATATACACTAAAAGCATGTTCAAGTTTCTTAAGATTATTCTGCATGGAAATGGCTCAAAATGCATACATAATTACTTTTCATAGTACTACTTAGAAATGGCAACTTTCAGGTGATACAGCTATTAAGCTGAAACCTGCCATTTCTGTGTACTACAGTACGTATGTATGTATTATGTATGGAACATATGGATGTATGTATGTATGTGTGTGTGTGTGTGTGTGTGTATCACACAACAGGGTGTCTCAAATCAAGACTCTCATGATGTTTCAATATGAGAGGGTTACATGAAAGACAGATATTAATGTTTTGTTTCTCAGTTCACATAACAATGCAAACAAATTAGTTATATAACACAGAATACAAAATATGTAGATAATATGGTATATAAAGTTTACAGAATTCAAATGGTAATGTGGAAAGGATGAAGGAGGAAATGTAAACGAGGGAATTATTCTGCTAAGGTGTAAGATGAATACACACCAATGTGAAGACAACTGATCTCACAAACAATAATCAAGTAAGGCGCTTCTCAAACACAAGTGAGCACGTGTTAACCACTAAATTACAATGTCTAGTTACGATTAAGGCAGATAAACTGCACCAAGAAATCACAGGGAGACATGCCAACTAAGCGGCAGTGTCACAGCTACAGTAACGATATTGGTGATACAATCAATCAATCAATCAATCAATCAATCAATCAATACCATCCACATGTGAAAATCAGAATTTCAGGAAATGACTGAAAGGGTATTTCAGTCAGCACACACAGTGTGCCCTAAAAGTCGATTTACTGAGTTCACACTCACCTTGCATACAAACACTACTTTCTTTTTACAACAATCACCGGCCAAAAGTGTCAGTCAGGAACGACAGAAATTGTTCAAATGTTGTGCACCATGTTGTATGCACATTTCACATCCTCCAACTTATAAACAAAGCAGTGTGTTGCTGGAACCTGAGCATATTCTCGGTAAAGCAACATAATTACGAGATGAGGTGGAACTGTACTTAAAGCTTCTGGGATGTAACACTGCAGTGCTGGATGACAGCTTGATGATGTTTTAAGGAATGTGTTACTTTCTTCTGCAAGGGTCATGCAGTGCAACATGGACTGCATACCTATGAGGACGGAGGCACGACAATCCTTCGGAATGTCAAGAACCATTCACCCAACACAGCATCACATCCCAGAAGACTTGAATCCTCATCCATGCCTCCATGACAACGTAAAATTTTGTATCAAGAATCATCTGCTTATCCAATATACTGATACTAAGCAAAATTACAATCTCTGCTCACAGAACGGTATGCATGGCACCTCAATTTGCGTAACAAAAAAATAACTGAAATTTTCTTGTTTAGGAAATCACAAATTAAATGGTACCACATTTGGGGATTCTACTTTGAACACACAATAGATTATGTCATATAAGCCCTTAAATGTTATTCCAAACAGCAAATGGGGATCCCAGATCATAAAGCCCAGATGAAAGAAGAATAAGCATTAATGAATCTAATAAATGTATTTTAATAGCAATCACAAACACTATGCCTAGTAGCACAACACAGTGCTAAAAGTTACAAATTTGGATCAACAACTCTTAGCACGTCAGACTATATATACCAGGATTTCAGACCTGCTACACAAAGAATTATCCATGTAAACACGAAAACATCACAAATCAAACTGGCCTACGCTACGATAAAATTCTGCACAAAATGTTAGCAAGAACTATTTAATGTGTCACGACAACCTGTTTCCAATGCCCACATCAATATGTCATCAACAAAGACATAAGGAAACAGTTATTCATGGTGATTGCTCGCTCGTTTGCACACTTGTACACACATTACATCATCTGACATACCTAACAATAAAAAACAAGTATGTACAAGTACAAAACATGTAGGTCTTATGTGCTTTATGTGTTTCCTGACAGATCATCAACATTTAAGAGAATACAGACTTTGAATACAGGTGTAAAATTGTGAGTGAGGACAACATAACAGAAGAATATTGGTGTAGTTCTCACAAATCCAGTTTCAGAACTTCATAACACACAATCTCAAGTAAACTTAAAATTTCATAAGAAACAAAACTAACTTTTGTAACACCATTAACGATATTTGTCCAAATGTGTCACACAATTAATCACTTATGAAGAAATAAGAGTAATGATCAGAAACGGAGACATAACCAGCAAATGATGACATCATATGCCTTCATTTCTGAATGCTCTATCATCCCAAGGCTCCAAACATCAACCTGAATCCCAAATACTTCAACCCTGAAGGTGGAGACAATACAACCCTCTATAACATCTACATCAACCAACAAAACTACACAGCGTCACAACCCACAATACTATAATCAGAATAATCGCTGCCCTGAAAACCTCAAAACATATATGAAGGACACAATTCAGTATTTTCTAAAGGTTTCTAGTTGACTGAGGCACAGCTGAAGTAAGCCAAAAGGCAAGAGCTGTCCCCGTTTGCACCATGCAGTCAAACAGCGGGAGGAAAGGCACAGCTCCAGTTATTCTTAACCTTGGTACTAAGATGGAGGTGAGTGGTCAATTCCATGCCCTTGCCACTCTATCGCCCAAGGAAAGAACCCCCAGTACCCAATGAAAAGGCAGTTGCATGGGCCCAGAGCCAATCTGGACATTTAAAAAAAAATTAAACCTTTTTTCTCTGCCAGGAATCAAACCCCAGATCTTACAACACATTAACCCTTTACCTGCTAACGTGGAGAATATGGTGAGCTCCGAATAATGCTAGCAGAGGGCAACTGGGATTTAACTCGGTGTTTAAAGGGTTAAGTACGCTATCCTGGATGAGCAGTTGAGACACCCAACACAAAATAATTTTGAGGTTGTTTTTCTTACTACTGAGATAATGAAGAATCTGACAAAAAGTTTTTTTTTTAAATACACCCCACTAACATTATTTTCTTACATAAGAGAAGCAAAGACTTCACATTGTACCCCTACAACACATTTTTTTCAAGAGATACCCAGGCCCAACAACTTCTCAAAGCATGCCCAGACCAAACTTCTGCAGTAGCATATAAATGAAACGCTAATTCTTGAAACTACTGTACACAACTTTTCCATTTACACTGTAGGACAAACTGTAGCCTTCTTGGTTTTTAACAAACACAGTTTTGTGGGTTCACATCAACATATTGGAAAAAAAAAAAACCATCCTGCCTTCACCTACAGTGCTGAATCAGTAGTTGCAACAGAAACAAAGTGTAAACCAGAAGACTACAATTTCAACAATTCCCCATGTGGTAAACTTCTAACACATCTTTCACTCATAATACAGGTAAGATCAACATACGTTAAAATTACATTTCTTCTAATAAGGACAGACACTGAGTTTTATTTTGGATATTAAAAGTTTTATTTTATTTAACAATAAACAGCTGAAAAGCAGACAGTTTCTTGTTGTAAGGTAGAGGGGGCTTTAAGTCTATAGCTGGAATGCATACATTTAATAAAGCAACACAGTCACTCAAACGATGTTGTTCCTACACTAAGCACAACAGCATGCACCAACTTACCGAGGTGGAGGAATGCTGCAGTCAGGATTGCAAGAGAAAAACAAGAGCAAGTTATACTCTAGTTTACACAAAATGGATAATGTGTACCATCACCTGGGGATGTCTTCCAAAACCAATACTTTATTATAGCACTACTAACAGTGTAAGTACTAACATCGCTAGAATTTCAAGTGCATGAACTATTTTATTTTGTTTCAAGATTACGTTATGTTTAACAATGACACACTCATGGAAAATCAGAAGTCTGAGAACCAGTATGTCCCACATAAACACATATCCAACAGAAATTAAAGTTAAGCTAAATCTGACAGCTACTCTTTGGATTAACTGTTTTGATAAGTTTTAGTAAAGAATCCATATACTAAGTTGAACACCCACTCATTCAGTGTGGAGTTGTTAAACAAACACAGCAAGGCTGACAGCTGCTTAATACAGAATTCAATTAAAGATGTTTGAGCATTTTCACAGCAGTTAATTGAAATGAAACTTAAGAAGTATATTGTTTGATTTCAAAATCATTAATCACTACCCCTGCATCTTACCTAATCATAATTTGGATAATCAAAGAAAACGCACATTTGTAGATTAGAACAAGAATGGAAAAACACCTGCATGGGTTTGGCTGATTAATAATAGATTCTGAAACCGATATTACGATATTTCAGTTAGCATCAGATGAATGTCACACAGCATTATCAGTACTGAGAATGACATCCCCATTTACTGTGTTTATCTCTGCTATCACCAGTTTCTCTTTATCTCACACTCCTGTGGAAATACGAGTACAATGCTTTACAAAAACATCAAGTGCCAGTGATCAACCTTAAAATAAGGACCTTCCAATAAGTGTTGCCAACTAGCTATACAAGAACCATTAAAAGGCTCTGAGGGTTCCAGGTGGTTGAGGCTCCCATATTTCATGACAGATGGCACATGAAGGTGCCAAAGTTGTCAGTCCTACGCACCGGCCGCCTTTACCCCCCCCCCCCCCCCCCCAACACCTCCCCCCCCCTTTTCTTCCCCCCCCACCACCCCCCCCCCCCCAAACCCACCCCACCAACGGGGCCCCCTGCCCCACCCCACACCCCCCACGCCCCCAAACCACGCAAACAAAAACCACAAACCCACCCACGCCCACCC
>Ga0123352_10017598_pt1 | contig 11389 bp, 9 predicted proteins | sample TergutLab28metaG_FD_89700 | JGI IMG/M metagenome (GOLD analysis project Ga0123352, IMG submission 89700) | Labiotermes labralis P1 segment gut microbial communities from Petit-Saut dam, French Guiana - Lab288 P1 | ecosystem: Host-associated > Arthropoda: Insects > Digestive system > Gut ... | reverse complement strand
CCCAATCCAGTCCATATACCCACATCCCACCTCCTGGAGATCCATCCTAATATTATCCACCCATCTACGCCTAAGTCTCCCCAGTGGCCTCTTTCCCTCCGGTTTCCCCACCAAGACCCTATACACCCCCCTCTCCTCACCCATACGCGCCACATGCCCAGCCCATCTCATTCTTCTCGATTTTAACGCCCGCACAATATTGGGTGAGGAGTAAAAATCATTTAGCTCCTCGTTATGCAATCTAATCCATTCCCCCGTTCCCTCGTCCCTACCTTGACCTTTACCAATAAAAAGAGTAGGCCTGTACCAAGGGTACTGACATTTTGCTATGATTAAACAAATCAATACGTCTCAACACAATTGGGCTTATTAGACAACAGAACCTATGTGTCTAACTAAGCAACATGTTTTGACTTAAATTAGGTTATACTCAGGCTCTTACTCAACTTTAAAAAACATACTAATAAAACGATATATAATTAATCGCTTCTCATTCATAAAACTTGAGATGAGGACAAAATAAAAGAAGGCAAAACAGAGCAATAATAACACAGAATAAGGCATTGTTATTCTATTATTAATGCAGATAGTTGTGTTGAGACTAATAATGATGTTTATCTCAGTAATTAACCAACTTGATGCACATTTTGTGCATCAAGTTGGTTAATTACTGAGATATATATACTGAGATGCACGGTCAGCAAAACGTCATAAAAACAATAATGATGTGTTTATTCTTATTATTGACAGACAGTGGGATGTCACGCGCAGAAACAAAGAATTTCAGCTACTGTAAATAATGTGCATTTTATTAATTTGTAACAGATTCCCCCTGAAAATTACCATTTAGAAGGCCGAAACGCCTCGGGGATGATACACATTCGACATCAGACAGTGTTTGGTGGGTTTGTTGTATCCCACTAGCGCCGCAATCAGCAGCGCAGGCAGCATTTTGTGCGAAGTGTTGCACATTAGCATTACGTCGTGCGACCGCAGTTCATTACAAGACAGCAAATACGTAAGTCGTCCTTACAATTGAAACCACGGGAACAGTGGCAAATTTAGATCAACTTTTATCATTTTGAGGTGTGCCACCCCTGTTGTGAGTAGCAACTGTTAGGTGGGGTAACTACAGTCAATAACACAACTAATGTATGTATAATAATGGCGTTTTATTATAGAATAAAAACTACATATTTCGGCCAACAGTGGCCATCATCAGGTTTTATCCGAAAATTATATGCTAAAAAAGAGAGAGTGTTTATACAAAGTGCGCCACCGCGTATCGATGTTAGGATCTCATCATCTACGAGTAGGGACAAAGTTTTTTCTAAGCCATAAGGATAAAGAAAAAACGTTGCCCCGACACGTAGATGATGAGATCTCAATATCGATACGCGGTGGCTCACTTTGTATAAACTAAAACTCCGTGGCCTTAGTCCGCACGCGAACTATACCGACAGAGCGGCCGCCGCCGGTCGACAAAGTTAGTGTCAACTTTTGCGGTTAGAGGGGTGTCACGTGGTCAGCGCAACGGGTCCCCACAGCCGTTAATCTGTTTTCTAGACCTGGAGCTGCTACTTTTTTCATTCAAGTAGCTCCTCAATTGACCTCACGAGGCTGAGTGGACCCCGTTCCAGACCCACTACTACTCAGAAAATCTGGTAGCTCCGGGGATCGAACCCGGGACCTCTGTACCTGTAGCCAGAAACTCTGACCACAAGACCACAGAGGCGGTCACATCATATTGATAGAAATGTAAATTTTACATTCTACACTTTGCATGTGTTTCTGTTTTTTTTTTCCCCCCACGCAGTCAAATGACATCCAGTTGCTGTACTTCGGGAGAGAGCAGATAGAACCGAACCGTCCGCAGTCAATCTCAGTGCCCATACTGGAGCAATACTGGCAACGGCAAGATGGCCAGAGCACAAACAGGGAGCATCTCATAATGGCACTGGCTGATGTGGAAGCCATTCTTATTAAAGCTACGTACACAACCAACACACGGGAAGCTGCGTGAGTGTTTTTGCTTTACAGTTTTGCTAAGCACCTCTGGAAGATTATGAATGTTTATTTTCTCCATTTCATATTGTGTTTTCATCTAGCAACAGTACTCACCTTAAAAGTGTCATAGGAATTTCACGCTACATACCCGTGGCCTCCATGTGGGTCGTTGCCCTCCACAGCCTATTTCTGTACTTGGACCCACCCCCACTCTGTGACCCTCCTTCCGATTGGCTCAGGCTATTTTTGAGCCAAACATTTTCCCATATATATATTTATATATACCCCAACATTCTCAACCCCAGTTGTTCTTCATACCTACCCACCTATGAAGATGGAACAGACAGTGTGTTCTGAAACAGTGGCACATAAAATTCAGTCACCAGGGAAATACCCAGAAGAAAGCATACAACATTCAGAACGTGGTGAAAGTTTGAAATCAAGAAGAATTTCAAAACTGTTAATCATGTGTGAAATTGTTAACAAATGCAGCGAAGCTTGATTTTATATTTGCAGATAATGCATTTTTCTTGACTATGCATTTTTTGTTCATTGCTTGTCAAATACCTTAAGAACAGTGTTAACATTACAACCAGTTTTACAGTTTCCTCAGGTCTGTGTGTTTCGTGAATTTGTTTTTCATTCCATGAATTCTCGACAACAGAAATTTAGACAATTTTACGCGCACATATTTCTGTTTCAGGATATTCAGAGAAACACCAGCAGTGTTCTGCTCATATTGAGGGCTTGTCTGTGTAATGTAGGCATATATTTGCATATGAAATGTTTAAATATCCTGTGATTGAGATGGCTGAGTCTCAGACAGACATGTCATCTCCTGTACACCATACTGCTTGGATGGCTGTAGTCATTAATTTCAGTGGGAGGGCGACATTATACACATGCTGCTATGCTTAATGTATAAACGTGGCAATCAGCTTATTATTTTTGGCCTTAAGTGTGCATAATAAAGCCAAATTGAAAGCATTTGCCATAAATGATAAATTATAGCATATTATTCTGAATTAACTTTATTTTAATTTCTGGCACGCATTGTGTCTCATCAGACCTAGGCATGCAAGAACTCTAAAGGTAAAGGTAAAGGTAAAGTTTTCCCTGTCCATGTTATTAAGGCATATTTGGTGGAGTGTAGGTACAGCGCCACTCGTTCTTAGCTTTGACATTAGCTGCAGGTGAGTGTTTAACTTTATGCCCCAGACAAGAAAGGTGAAGTTAATACATACTGTGCATCTCCTTCATACAGATAATTAACAATGTTTGTAAAAGGTTGTTAGGTGCATTTGCAAAATAGCAAAAAGCGACTATTAGCTTAGCCACAGCTGTCTGTCTGTCCATCCATCCACCTGTCCGCATGGGTCAACTCAGTTCCCACTGGATGGATTTTCATGAAATTTTAAATTTGGGTATTTTTAAAAAACCTGTCAAGAAAATTCAAGTTTCATTAAAATCTGACAAGAATAACTGGTACTTTACATGAAGACCAATTTACATTTTTGATCGTATCTCGCACAGTTCTCCATAGAATGAGAAATAGTTCAGACAAAAGTTGTAGAGAATATCATAACGCACATTTTATGTTCAGTGACTCCCTACACCCAGATTTTTTGCCATTTATGAGATAATGTGGAAAAATATTGTAGAGTCAGGCAGGCCATAGATGACAGTATGGCGTATATGCATTGCATGCTGGATACCTAAGTCTACAGACACACACTCAGAGTTTTTGCTTTTTCACTGCAACAGTGGTTTGCATGGATGTGCTTTAGTGATATGTTGCAGATACATTGGCTGTCTTGTTTGTATTGGTAGTGAGATGACAAGAACTGAATTGTTACGATAATTGGATGTCGCTTTTTGTTCTCAGTCTTATTCAGGTGTCTTTAGACATTGCTGAAGAGCGGAACACAGGACAGGCCCGTGCTCTGGCAGTGGAGCAGTGTCAGTGCCCTGTTGGCCACCATGGATTGTCGTGTGAGGACTGTGATGTTGGCTTCACACGTTCTGAAGGTGGACTTTACTTAGGGAGCTGTGAACCATGCAACTGCCATGGACATTCAAATGAGTGTGATCCAGAAACTGGAATCTGCATAGTATGTAGCTTCGTCTTTTGAGGCTGTTACATTTCTAAAGAGAGAGATTCCAAGTAACAGTTTTTGCTCTGACTTATAAATGAAACTCATTTTTGAGGGTTCTGTTTCAAAGAACTTTCATGCATCATAGTTACGAAAGAGAGCTCTAAATGTTGTAAAATATGTAATTTTGAGTTGTGTTAACAGTTTTTTTTTTTTTATTTATTCCATTTGATTTCTACTGATTCATGTACCTATTTGATTTGACATGGTGTTCAGGATATTTAAATTATGATATAATTGGTCACTGAAAGCAGTATCACATGTAAATCTTTAATCACAGCTTACTTAACCACTGTAAGATGAGATAGAATATACCGTGTTTTCTTGAATATGCCACATGCTTTCCTCAGAAAAGTTAATGTTAAAAATTAGGCTTCATGGTTTCTTTAATTTGAGGTTGGCAGTGGTACATGGTTTAGTATGTGTGAAGTTTGTAATATTGCAAACACCAAATGCATATCTTCTTACAGTTTCCTGTCCCTTCTTTGTATCTGCATCCAGTTGCCATATATTAGTTGATACTAATCACTGGCTGCATCACTTCCTCCTGCCAATGCTTTCTTCTTTTTCCTGTTTTCTTTCTCTTCTACTTCTTTTTCTACATCTTTGTTTCTTTTGCTTTAGAGTTTCTGTCTTGTGTGGTTTGAACATGTTAAGCATTTTGTTTTAATCTGCCACCTTTCTTCATTGCCCAATCCAAACCTCATTTCAATGTCTTCATCACTATGAGTACATTATATCCTCTTACCTGTATCAGTGGCCATGGTGTCCCACAGGTCTGGTGCCCTTTCCATCCAGTCCCAGCTGTATGTATGTGTCAGTCTGAGACAGCTCTGTGTGTGTGTGTATGTGTTTTCAGAATTGTGCACACCACACTACTGGTGACCAGTGTGATGTTTGTGAGGAGGGGTATGGAGGGGATGCCACAGAGGGAACACGGTCAGACTGTCAACCAACCAGACCTCTTCCAGGGTGCAAGTGTGACAGCAGAGGGAGTATTCGAGCTGACTGTCCTGATGGTGATCAGTGTATTTGCAAGGTTGGTACCATGTCCTTACAGGTGCTGTAAAAATGTGTGCTCAAGGATCACTGGTGACATTGTCAGGTATAAATATAAGTCAGGAATTAAGTATTCTTTTGTCATGTACAGTTTTCTGCATGGTTGTAACTGCCATCCTTGTCCATTATGTAGCATTATAAAGCATTATCATTTTTAATTGAGAGCTATCTGTTACTTGTGTTACTTGTAGAACACTGTCAGTATGTCATTTATATTTCCCAGTATTGTATTATTGAATATTTCCAATTTTATCTCAGAATTTTTCTTCTGCTGGCTGAGTCTTTTGTCCTTGTCAGGTTTGGCAAATTTGAGGTTGTAGTATGTGTCAATTTTGACCACTTGGAGGTTGTATTGTCTCACTTTTTTACAATTAAAGGTTATAGCATGTCAGATTTGTCCAGTTAGAAGTTATATTAATGGTCAGGTTTGTGCAGTTGAAGGTTGAAGAATGTGTCAGTGTTGCCCAATTAGAGATGACAGTATCTGTCACATTTGTGCCGTTTGAGGTTACAGTATGTCAGTTGTCTTCAGTTAGTGTCTATATTAGGTGTTGTCGAGTTAGAGGCTGTAGTATCTGTCAGGTTTGTGCAATTAAAGCCTGAAGGGTGTGTCAGTTTTGTCAAGTTTGAGGTGGCTGTCTGTGTAAGTTTTCTGTAGTTGGAGTTCATAACCCATGTCAGTTATGTCCTATCAGGGTTTGTAGTATCTTGCCACTTTTCTCCATACTCACAGTTCAGAAATAATTTGAAAAGAAACACAAAAATGCCCAGTTGTGTTGGTTCTTGTGTGACCACTGGGAGCCTGTTTCTTTAGCCGTGACCTTAACTGTATTTGCATCAAAAATTTTTTTGTTACACAGTCAAATCATAGTTACATTTTACTGTAATTTTAAATGTCTTCAGTTTCGGTCATTTACTTCACTACATATATTTATCAAGTGTATTATTCTTCCAGACCAACGTTGAAGGAAGGAACTGTGATCGTTGTCGTCCAGGTACATTTTCGTTGGCTGATAAGCACATTGAGGGCTGTTTGGAATGTTTCTGCAGTGGAATAACAGACACATGTCAGCAGGCTAACCTGTACAAGACCCAAATCCCAATGCAGGTGGTTGACTCAGCTCATGGATTTACTTTAACTGACAGGTAAGCTTCAGCCAGATTTTTGACTATTCTTACTGCATCTGTGCCTTTATGTACTGTAGAACTGTTAGAGTTTATGTATGTTAGAAAAAATCGTGCAGGATATTACCTGCAGTGTCATAATCCAGTATATTCAAAGGGAGATTGTGTGGCCTGTGTATGAAGATTTTAATGTATAAAATAAACCTAAATGACCTGCATTTGCATATGTGAATGGGCGTATAAAGCACATCTATAAATACACCCCGTATATTCAGACAGAAGGAAATCTACTATATTTTTAAGACATGCTGCGTAATCTCTGTTTTATTTTTCGCGGAATGCTGTTTTTGTTTCCTGATTTTCTTTTTGTGGTGAAATAATATATTTTAAAAAAACCCTTTGCTAAAATTTAAACACCAAACCAGTCATTGAAGGTTGATAAATACCCTCTTTTCCTTTGTATATACTGAGCAAGTGGTGACCATGTGTGATCTCAGGCTGCTGCTACAAAGAAGATGAGAACTGCCCTCTTTTGGGTTTCTATGCTGTGAGTAATGGTAATTTCTTATCAATCCTTCCCTTGAAGATGGTGCCTATAGGTTGTCTTGAAACTTCGGTAAGAAATTACCACTACCTGCTGTGTAGTAACCCAGGAGAGTGCAGTTCTGTTCTTAAGTGGTGACCATTATTTTGTAAGAACACATGTGGTATCGTTTTTGTTTTATTGAGGTTGGTAGGTGTGAAACTTCATCTGTGTCCCCAAGGACAGTGTACATTTTATGCAGTAATAATCTTAACCGAATGATGCAAGTATATTTAAATGCATCATCATATTCATCATCATCATCATTTTATTTCATCCTAATGTTGATTGGACATGTCAAGAATGAGATTACAATAGAAGTAAGAATACATGAAATTAAAAAGGATATAACCTGCTTACTTACATAATGCAATTCTAAATAATCTGCACAGCATACAAATATAGAGTACATATAGTTGCAATGTAAAATACATCATTAACACAATCTTCACAGTTTAAGGATCAATAGTCATACATTTTTCCACAGAATAAAAACTCCCTTTCAAGTTAAAAGTTAATGTGACATGTGTGTCTCTGTCATCTAGTTATATGTCGTGTCTTGCAGGGATTGGGCAGATGCCTTATTAGGCTTTAATAAAATACAGGCCTGCTAAATTTTTTTTTTTTTAAGGGAAAATGGGTTTGTGCGCATCTATTGGTACTAGGATCTCAGAGTAGTGGAAGAGGTAAAATGAGGCTTGTAATTTCTCTCTGATCAGTGCGCAGTTCTACGTATGTTCTGTTTATACCTCTTCAGTTATCCTGACTGCCTACTACATTGGCATCGCGTCCCGTCACGTTGTGTCGCGTTCCTTGTGAGGTACGAGTTAAATGCTTGTATGTCGTATCTTGCACGGATTGGCCAAATGCCTTAGAAATAAGGCTTTAATAAAATACCAGCCTGATACACTATTTTTTTTTAGGATAAATGGGTTTGTGCTCATCTATTGGTGCTAGGATCTCAGAATAGTTGAAGAGGTAAAACGAGGTTTATAATTTCTCTCTGGTGTAAATTCTAAGTGCTTTTATCTTCTGCAGGGATCTCGAACACCTCTTAGCATCTAATACTTAAAATGTAGCTGCCTATTAAGCATTTTAAATTTCTTTGAACAATTTTAAATCTGTTTGTTGAGTCTATTCATTGTTGTATTATTCAGTTGTAATGTTTTGGAATAATTCACAAGAGCTGTTGAAATGCCTGTGTGTGACATCATTGTAATGCTAGAAGCAACGCACAATGTTCGCTGCGCACGGGCACAAATGTTCATGTAGTGTTTTGAATATTTACTATACTGATGCTATTGTAGCTCTCAGATCCACTCCTGTTTCCAAAGGATTCTTACAAATTTGACTCATTAAGCGACCCCAAATCCTTCTATCAAATTAGAATCCCACTTTCTTTTCAGTATCTCTGAAAATGTTCCGAATTTTTTAAGTAAAACCCTGTGTATTTACTGTATGTGACATTTAAGGTAATACCACGGAAGGAAATCAAATGAACCTTCACTGAGGTTCATCGGCGTGTGTATGCGAACCATATGCAACCCATTCTGTATTGTCTATATTAAGTTCCTGTTTTAGTAAAATTCGGTAGGCCTTGTAATGCACTATACAAGGAGTTGTTTGGAGATATTAGACAAGGGAATTCACAACTTGTGGGCATAGACGACATTACGTAATTTCCTTTGTTCTCTGAAGCTGCATGACAATTTCAAATGTTAATTCACTGCCTAAGCAGTGCGCAGTACTACGTACGTTGTGTTATACACTTAGTATGGCAATACTAAGTGTATACAATTACAAGTTGTAAACCTTCCAATAATTAGCCAATAAAATAGTTGTGTTTGACGGTAAGTGCCACGCACATATATTGCCATACTAATTGTATATCACACAACGGGGATGACGCACATAAAGTGTTATACACCTTCAGCTATCCTCACATCTTACTTCATTTACGCATCGTTACCATCTTTTCCGCTTCGCATCATTCTATTCGCGCCACGTCAGGTCGCATCATGTCGCGTTCTCTGTGAGGTACGTGTTAAATGCTTATATGTCATGTCTTTGCAGGGATTGGCCAGACGCCTTGGTAATAAGGCTTTAATAAAATACCGGCCTGCTACACTTTTTTTTAGGAAAAATGGGTTTGTGCATGTCTATTGGTACTTGGATCTCAGAGTAGTCGAGGTAAAATGAGGCTTATAATTTCTCTCTGATCAGTGCACAGTTCTACGTAAGTTCTGTTTATACCTCTTCAGCTATCCTGACTGCCTACTACATTGGCGTCGCGTCCCATTGCATTGTGTTCTCTGTGAGGTATGTGTTAAATACCAATATGTCGTGTCGTGCAAGAATTGGCCAGGCGCCTTGGTAATAAGGCTTTAATAAAATAGTGGCCTGCTGCACTTTTTTTTTTAGGAAAAAATTGTTTAGTGCGCTTCCATTGGCACTAGGATCTCAGAGTAGTTGGAAGAGGTAAAACGAAGCACGCCCCGGCAGCAATTTACCCCTGGGAAAGACCCGGTACCCATTGTACAGGAAGGTGGGTGGGCCCCAGGCCCGGTCTGGATCGGCTGAAAATTTCGTCCCCACCGGGATTTGATCCTGGACCGTCCAGCCTATAGTCAGTCGCTATACCGACTATTTTGTCTGCATGATGTCACTGTTGTAGCGACCTAAAACTGCTTCCCCTCCAAGCTATTCTGAACCCCAGTTTTATCCGCAGTTATGATGTTTGAAGAGGTATACATGCCACTGACCCTCTGAAGACAAAACAGTATCTACATCACATTCACTTCTTACTTCACAGAGATGTATGAGAGAACGTGCTTTACTCTACAGGTAAAGATACCTTCTTCCTTACCGACAGTTCGCAACCAAAGACATCGTTATGTTGTGCAGGAGTACAAAGTTGGAGGCCCTGGCATTTGATTCAGGAATAACTTTTCATAGCAACGCGATTGGAATCGACACAACAAGGGCGGCGCCTTGCGGACAAAACAGCACAAAATCTGACAGCCTACTCCATTTTGTCTGCTCCACGTCGTTCATGTTGCGTCACGTCGCGTCGCTCTTGTGATGAGGACTGAGCGTCACTTTTGTCATATCACTCTCGTTGTGTCGCGTCCTGGGTGAGGTACGCATAAATACATGACGTGTCGTGCAGGGACTGGCCAGATGCCTTAGGTGTCATTCACACTGCAAGCTGAGCCGAACAGAACTGAACCGAATCAGACCGCCTGAGTAGTGCACAGTTCTATGGATGCTCCGTTTATACCTCTGCAGCTGTCCTGACAGCCTACTCCATTTTGTCCACTCCGCATCGTTCTTATTGCATCACGTTGCGTCGCTCTAGTCGTGAGGACTGAACATCGCTTTTGTCGTATCACTCTCGTCGCATCGCGTTCTCTGTGAGGTACGCATTAAATACATGACGTGTCGTGCAGGGATTGGCCAGACGCCTTAGGCGTCATTCACACTGCAAGCCGAGCCGAACCGAACCAAATTGGACCGCCTGAGTAGTGCGCAGTTCTACGGACACTCCGTTTATACCTCTTCAGCTATTTTTAATTATTGATCAGGTGTTTCCAGATAACAGAATCAAGATTTGTTGCAAAGCACCTTAATTGTTCCCACTTCAAGAGGCCTTATGTCTGCATCATTTGTAACATTGCAAAATAGTTGCTTATAAAAACCTGGATTTGAGGTGACCAGCCTGTCAGGTTTCATAAAAATTATTTTCCTGCCATTCCTGCTATTGGACAGAGAACAGTACACGTAGATATGCATAACCATCATCATCACATGAGATATCCCATGTCTGTACTTCTCATAAACCATGCTGAATGTGGAATAATGTGTAAATCTATGCAGAAAGGTTGAACTATCAAGCCTTGATACACTGGGTATTCAGAAAACATGTCAATGTCAGAGCTGCCTATAATTTACTACTTGTATTGTAATTTATATTGTTTATGAATGTGTAATGTACTTACATCCTAATCTTGATTTTCAGAAATCGAAATGAAGTGATCCGTGATAGGTTAACTGTGAATGAGAGAAGCAACGAAATTGGATACGAGTTTCCAGCACCACGCAGTCAGAGTCTGTTCTGGTCATTACCTCCAGCATTTACTGGAAATAGGGTTAGTAACTTATTTTCATTGTTACACCATGCATGTTGTTGAGTTACTCAATTATTATACCAACTACTGAAAATATATAAAATTTATAAAATTTACACATTAAAACGCTCCGACATGTTTCGGTTCTAGGACCATCATCAGGGAGCCATATCGTCCTTGCTAAAGTCACACTATGAAAAGTCACATTAATTTCGCTGTACCAGGGCACTCATCGCAACATAACATTACACAACACGGCATGCTGCCACAATACCCAACTGGTACAGCGAAATTAATGTGACTTTTCATAGTGTGACTTTAGCAAGGACGATATG
>Ga0123352_10017597_pt1 | contig 11389 bp, 9 predicted proteins | sample TergutLab28metaG_FD_89700 | JGI IMG/M metagenome (GOLD analysis project Ga0123352, IMG submission 89700) | Labiotermes labralis P1 segment gut microbial communities from Petit-Saut dam, French Guiana - Lab288 P1 | ecosystem: Host-associated > Arthropoda: Insects > Digestive system > Gut ... | reverse complement strand
GGAAATATTAGCTTCTGAAGAAGTGTTTTCCACCATGTAGTTCGTTATTCCAAATTCATGGTACTGTAAATGAAAACAGTATCTCTTGTATGCCCTAAACACCCAACCTTTGTGAAGCACTGAAGATAACTAATGTAAATATTAATGAGATACGTTTGCACTTACGTCACGAGAGTTTGTTGTTTATGTTACGTGCCTCCATGAAACTGATAACAGAAAGTGGCGAATTAGCCTGTCTTTCTGTTATGCTATCTCCATCCTGGCTTTTTCTAATTACAAATATGCATTACGAACTTTTTATGAATGTACATATTATGGCAAGTGGCCATGGTATGCGGTAATTTATGTTTATACGTAGAACCCAACTATTCTGCAGGCAGTTTTCAAACCCTTGAATGAGGTATGGCATGAGAGATTGCTATCCCAAATCGCATTCATTCGTTAGATAATAGAAAAAAGAGAGGCAGTGTAGGTATAACGTGATAACCTGAGTGTTTGTGTGTGTGTGTGTGTGTGTGTGTGTAGCCTTAGATGTTCAGCGTGCAATGCGCATGCGCCTTATTATATTGTTATCTGTGGCCTGTCCGGCTCTACAATATTTTTCCACATTATCTCATAAACGACACGATATTCGAAAAAAAAGTTATTTAACATAAAATGCGTGTTTCGGTTTCCTCTACAACTTTTGTCTGAAACATTGCTCCTTCTAAGAAGAACTGAGTGAGATATGATCAAATATGTGTATAGGTCTTCATGTAAAGTACCCGTTATTCTTGTCAGATTTTAATGAAACTTGAGTTTTGTCGATAGTTTTTCTAAAACCATCCAAATATCAAATTTCATGATAATCTGCTTAGTGGGATTTGAGCTGTTGCATGCGGACGGACAGACATGACGATGATGATAGTTTCTTTCATCCATTTGTGCTTTATTAGATCTATAGTAATACATATTTTACTTTCAAAGACAGTATTTCAATTGTTGAAGAATATATTTGCCTTGCATTTCAATGCAGTGAGTTTTAACTTCTTGTACTTTTTAATGACGCGAATTTGACTCTCTGAAGTAATTAATGGCATTCATACTGTTGCGTTTTGATAAATTCATTGTGAATATATATTTTACCATCAAAAACAACAATTTGTTATACTCAGTAATGCTGAATAGTTGAATATACTATATCTTTGTCTGTGACAACGGATTATATATTAAAATTTATTTAAAGTGTTAAGTACTGTTGTATCATTGTTTAGTCTGAGGGCAGATCACCTACGATTTAAGGTGCAAAAGTAGTTACCATGCCATTGTTGTATTGACGGTCTTGTGTCTGTAACCCTCTTCGCTTGACTTATCAGATGTTGTCTGCGAAATTTAAAACTTACAGAAAGTTTCACTAAAATCAACTGTTCCACTTCTACTGAAACATATCCCACGCTTTCACCTTGACCTTTCATGCGTTAGACGTCCATTAGACATCCGTTTTTCCGTAGAATACAATGATACAAACGTAACCTCTTTAGTTAAATTAGTTAATTAACACAGCTACTAAATGGAAAATTTATGATATTTTTCATCTCTAAGGGCACACTAAAATTTATTAAAACTGCCGTAAACACCCCGCAAACAGTTCTGAAAGGCCTCATGTTATATGAGCACATACAAATATATTACGTATGAAAGGAACACTTCTTTGTTTGTTAACAGATACTAATTAATTTACTCAATGAAATAGGAAATTAGGTATATCCACTGTCTGTCCGCGAACAATTTACGTCACCCCAGAAAGTGTGGTTTCTACATAACATTTTGCCAGTTAAACTTCCCATGTAATAAACGAGACACAAACGATTTACAGTACACGTTTCTAGCCACGGGGTACAATCACTTTCCTTAAATTACCAGTGGTGCTCCTACAGCACTTGTTATTTCTTATCATATCACAACGTCATAAGCTTATCAATGACTTCATAGGCTGTGGTATTCCGTAGTTAGCTGTAGCCTATATTATAGGCAAAAACGTTTGTTTTATATTTCAGTGGTAAGTGAGGTTCAATTTTCATGAATGTATACTCCTATGACGTACATGTTTGACGTAGTTTTAATGTAGTACGGGTTAAATTAAAGGTAAAGCAGTCCCGTTACAGGCCTGGAGCGGCCCAGAGGGTTCCAGGAAGATAAGGTTCCCAGATTTCGTGACAACTGCACAGGATGGTGGTAGGTTGTCAGCCTTACGCACCAGCCGCCTTTACCCCTAGAAAATACTCCTGGTACTCATTTCTGTTAGAGGCTGAGTCGACCCTAGGGTCATAGTGCGATCGGAAGGATTTTTTGTCAATGAAAAATCCACTGACACCAGCTGGGATCGAACCAGCGACCTACGGATTAAATTACAAATACTAATTACTGATTGTAATGAGGAGCTTAATTATTTATACGGTTCGCTAAATATTGTTAGTGTGATAAAAAAAGTACTGAAGGTAACGCGCATATAAAATTTGGATGAAACACCAGCAAAGAAACCCCACTTGGGAAGTCTAAGCGTTTGAGGGGATAACATTAATATTGGACTTAAATGAATGGAGTGAGTAGATATGGACCCGATTCGGCTGGTGCGGGTTAGAATCTAATGGTGGGCTGTTATTTACAAAATATTCAGCCATAAAATTTCATAATATATGGCTAATTTCTCATGTTACGTGAACAAATCTTCGATTTGCCAGACCGACTTTTCTCCTACGAGTTAGTTAATAGTTAAAAATTGTTACTTACCCTTAACATTCAGAATTGGACACATATCAAAGGAACTTCTTGTTGCAGTTTATTCTAAACATCACAAGACAGACAGACCTTATAAACACGACTCAGTATTCATACACCAGCGGCAACACACCAACTTCCCACCAGCTGTCACTTGACAATACTACTTACTTTAAAGAACGTAATGCCTGATGCTGCAGTTCGCGGTTCTTCGCGCCTCGGGCTCATTCATTGGTCAAATCCTGCCTTCGTGTAACGTCACGGTGCCATCGGCTGTTTACTGCACACTAAACACAATATGCCCTTGATCATTCAGTTGTGTAAAAATGATCAAGAGGAAATGGAAAGAACACTTCTTACTATGATCGCAGCTGTCAATCGATATCGACACATGATAGCATTAAGCAACCTAAGGAATATGGGCGAGGCTTGGCCTGTGATGACAAAATCAGTCCTTTCTCAATGTTGATAAGATATTTTAACTCGAGCCACTGTGAAAGTGTAAAGTATCATGCATAGTCTAAAGGCATATACAGGATATAATAGGAGATAATCTTTCCGGCCGCACTATGGCCCTGGGGTTGACTCACCCTCTAATGGAAATGTGTACCAGGAATATTTCCTGGGGGGTAAAGTTGGCTGGTGTCTAGGGCTGACAACCTTACCACCTTCATGTGCCAATTGTCTTGAAATCTGGGAGCATCAAACTCCTGGAACCCTCAGGGCCTGTCAGACCTGCAATGGGATTGCTTTACCTTTTACCTTATTCACATGTGCCAGCCTTGTTACCGTACCATGAGTCAGTTGAATCCAATCCATTCCCTTAAGCCCTACTTTTAAGATGCAGTTTAATAATATCTTCCACTCTACACCTAATTGCGCTACATTGTCTCTTCCTTTCAGGATTTCCCACCTTATTTTTTGTGCATGTCTTATTCCTCCCCCGGTATAGGCCCCACCCATCGAATCTCAAATGATGTGATCGTCCTCGCATTATTTGGTTAAATAATGAAATTATGAAACTTTTCCTTATGAACATTGTTTTCTTGCTCGTCGTTGGTTCAGTTCGTATCAGCACCCTGCTTTCAACAATCCTCGTTCTACATCGTCACTTGTGGCAGGCTGATCAACCTCCTGGAACCCTCAGGGCCTGTCCAGGCTTATAACGGGATTGCTTGAATATTATATATTACACATACATAAAAATTGGTATGAAAAAATCGAGTGGGCCACTCTCCAGATTTGTTTTGCTGCATTAGTAGGTCACACAATCAAAGCAGGTTTCAAATGCTCTTTGAGGGATTTTTTAAAAACATAACGAAATAAGCTTTGCGTGAAACTGTAAACATAAAAACGTTCTTTGGTCTTATCTTTTTCATCATTATCATGAAGGGAGGAAGAATTCCACAGCCGCGTTATAGTTGTCCTGTGCAGTTTGCTTTGATTTCGAGCAAGGAGTACCCATCGCATTGTTGCCTCCCAGTACCGTTGTCTGATGGCATAGTACAAAATTCGGAAACAGTCGCCAGCGGAAACCTTGGGTATTGTAGAAATACACGTATACAAAGTTCCAGAATCTTACCGCGTCGGTGTTACTTAATTTAGGTTCTTCTCATGACACTGCTTGGGTGGAATTAACAGCTTCCTCGTTTAACTCGGGACCGGCACAAGAGGACAATGATCCCTGTGACAAATTGCCTTGAACGGATGTTGTGAAGCATGTAGAACTTTAAGTTGCGTCCTTAGCAACGCATAGCCACCACCGAGTAGAAGGGTGTCTGCACAATAATTATGAATAATTCAACTGCTTTGTTACATGTTCATTACAACGGGGAACATTTTTATATTGCTTAGTGTGTGCGAAAAGATGTGCCCAAACTCGATGTTATTCGTTTGCACTGCCTGAGTCACCGTCCCTCACGATTACCAAAGACTGTGCACTTGGTAGTTTGGCTCATGTTTGTAGCTACCCTCCAGACTTGGAGGTCGAGTGGTTCTGCGGCCTAAAGACACGCTATGCCTGAGTGAGACATCCACGTAAGAATGCCAACGAGAAGCACGAGATACGCACAGGAAATCTGGTTGAAAAACCTCCAAGGAAGAGCCCACATAGAAAACCGAGACCGCGCTGAACAGTATGCAAGATATTAAACCACTCATTGAAGAAATAAGATGTAGGAAGGACTGTGTGGTTTGAGCGAAGGACGTCTCCTTGTGTTTTATAAAACTCTAAGTAATAAGATTACCGTCAAACACAACTGGATATAAAATTTATTTCAGACAACCCATTTTGATTTTTAGAAAGATGTTCATGTAAAAACCATCAATAACAACACATTTTACAGCGTTTATAAGCAATATGGCACGGCTGCAAATGGCCATCATAAATTATCAATAATAACAATTCTTAAAAGAAAATATATATGAATGTAATTTTCTCTTAAGTGCTTTTATTATCGATACCTGACGATGATCCTTTGCGGCCGAAACGTGTTGTATAGTTGATATTAGGAAACTATGAACTGTGTCGTATTGATTTAATTATGTATTACCTTGCTTTCCTTCAGTCCGCACATTAGCTCATAGGATAAGATTGTATCCTGATCGCTGATCTAAATAAATTTAAAAAAAAACAAAATTAAAAAAAGAATGTATTACCTTCTTTACAACTATATATACTATGTAAAATGTTTTGTTAACAGTAAGCTACATGTTTACAAAGGGCCTGTCAAAAAGGCCTACCTGCATCGGGACCGAGAGGGCTCGAACCCACTTACTATTCTATTTTAAGCTATATGTTGCGGCCCAAAAAGGCAGTCATCACTCTTTATATAAAAATATACAAGTAAGTAAATTATGTTGTTATAGCATATGTGTCTGTAGTATGTCTATCTGTCAGTGTGGTGTTGTATCGAACTCCCCCTGTTTAGGATTCAGGGGCGCCTGCTTGTCAGACTTTGATATAAAATTTGGATTTATTGAGTTTGTGGGAATTAATCAATTAGTAAAGCATCTGTTGTAACTACTGAAGTACGAGTTACCATGACACTTACTGAACAGTGGGGTTTCTTACAACATACTTCACAATGGGAACAAGGCGGCTTCCCCCTCCCGGTCCCTCTTCAAATCCATGACAACTTCGTGCCATGGGCTTCGGCAGTACGCTGTTTAAGCCTTGTGCTAGACTCACAACTTCTCTACACCCAGCACCTACACGCCGTCGCCAACAAAGCCACAGCCGTTCTGTGTAACATCTTTCCCCTCCTTGCCCGAGATTCAACGCTCACACAGTCCATTAAGTTAACCCTGTACAAATAACTCATTCAATCCATTCTAACTTAAGCCGCTCCTGTCGGCAGTTCCACATGTCCCTCCAACTACCTCAAACTCCCACTTATCCAATCAAAGTGTCTCCGAGTCATCGGTAATTATCCTAGACGTACTCCCCCTTTCCATTTGCACGACACTGTAAACACTGAACCCATCGCAGTTATTATCCACCGACTTACAGCCAATTTTTCGCTCACTGCCCTTCCCACCCCAACCGCCTCGTCCAACATAACGGGAATAATACTCCAGCCGACCTGACTAATACATACGAGAAATACAAACATAAACGACCGAAGCACATTTTGTTGTAATTAGCTCACCGATAGTCGCAGTGTTTGTTGTAGACTTATTTACATTAACTTTTATGGCACTTTTGCCATTATATAAATATTTACTCAAATTGGTTAGGGGAACAATTTTGCTACTTGTTCTCGAACTCACTGCACATACTTTCTTCGCAATAAATCTTAAAAAAAAGTTAGGCGACTTTCCAGACATGATTTACTAATGAAGAAAGTGATTCACCAGTATGTTTGCGACAATCACTACAGTGAAAATCTATTTTACACAGAAAAACGCTAATAAATTACTATTTATTAAGATCCAATAAATCAGTCTTATTAGGAAGTAGACAGCTTGTTATGTGCTATCTTCAGTATGTTGCCGCTTAGATCGGGCCAACATTAGTGGAAAAAGTAAGAAGGATACATACAGTTAAATTGGAAAGAGTAGTACTTGCTTGTCCCTGTATACGAAAAAGAACGCAGTCAATTAGAGTTTCTTTCAAATTTAATTTCAGTGTAGCTGTTCGTATAAAATATTAGAGATTAGAAGTAGAAATTAAGAAGAACAATCATTTTAAAGTCATATTTGTTTAAAATAATCAGTTGTAACATATTTATTTATATTTATTGAAGCTTCCACAGGAATCCTACCGAGGGTGGTGTGTCTGAGTGTGATCGTGAAGCCTAGATAACAGGGAGGCCTCGGTCCATTAAGGAGTGATACGCCTTGGGAGGAGGGGAGGTAGAAGACATTATTTGATTTTGCATCCAAACATGCATGGAACTTCCTCATTCGTACTGTATAATATTGTGTCCCTTTCTGGTAAAAGTTAACTGACAAGAGGAGGCAGTTACTCTACATGTGTTTGCTTCGCATGCGTGGTGCACTCTTGTACAGTGTTCAGTAATTAATTATAAGGCTCAAATAGTTCAATGTAGAAATAAAAGCAACAAGCTGCAGAAAGTTTGAAAATATAAATAAAACATGGTAGTGTGTATGACAGATGCTTCCGAAATGGTTCCATACGTTTTACACTCGTCATTAGCCATAATCTTGTTGGATTTGTCCTTCCTGTTACTCATATATGATTACCCTTCAGTGTATTTATAGACTGTGCTTCTCATTATAAATTAATGTTGAATAAACGGTCAGTTAACAGAGATGCCGTAAGACGTTCGCAATTTTTCTCTTCGTTTCCTTCTTTCACTTTTAAGCGTGTTCGCAAAATTGCGAAAAGCGACTATCAGCTTTTTCATGTCTGTCCGTCTGCATGGAACATCTCGGCTCCCACTGAAAGGATTTTCATGAAATTTGATATTTGAGTATTTTTAGAAAAACTGTCATGTAAGTTCAAGTTTCGTTAAAATCGGACAAGAATAATGGGTATTTTACGTGAAGACCAATAGACATTTTTGATCATATCGCGCTCATTTCTTCTTAGAATGGGAAAGGTATGAGATAAATGTTGTAGCGGAAATCAAAACACATTTTGTGTTCAATAACTTCTTTTCGAAAACCGTGCCGTTTATGAGATAAGGTGGACAAATACTGTAGAGCCGGACAGGCCACAGATGACAATTTGGCGCATGCGCTTTGCATGCTGGATAACTAAGGCTACACACACACACACACACACACACACAATGTGTAATACTTGTTGCTTTCCCACTACAACAATGGTTGAAAGAACGCGCCTCAGTGTTACGTTGTACCCACAGTGCTTGTCTTGTCTGCGTTTGTTCTTTTGTGTTTATTTGATAGTGTTTTGTTATTCCTGATAATTGAAATCGTCATTCTTTCTACTAAAACGCCCAAATTAAAGATCTTACATCCTAATACTCTTTTGCTGTACTTTAAAATGACGATCATATTCAGTTGTCAGAGGCCACAATATGTTCTCATTACCTGTGAATGCGGTGTTACCTAGTAAACCCGAAAATAGGGCGAGATTTCTTTTCTGAAATATTGAGGCGATACATCATTTCCCATTAATGCATCACGAACACGTCACTTCCTAGTAAGTAGTGGCCTAATAAGGCATGTTCATATGGCACATACTGTCACTTATATATACTTACAATATTTATATTCATGTCTGCTTCTCTGAAACTTCGTTACTGTTGCTATTAGAAGTTTTAAATTTTGAACATATTAGGCGTCTTCGCAAAATTGCGAAAAACGACTATTAGTGTCAACATGTCTGTCTGTCCTTCTCTTCGTCCGTCTGTCCGAACGGAACAACTCCGCTTCCAGTGGACAGATTTTCATGAGATATTATTTTTGGGTATTATTCGAAAAATTTGTTGAGAAAATTCAATTTGTATCAAATTTTGGCAAGAATAACGGATACTTTACATGAAGAACTATGTACATTATGACAGAGTCTCGCTGAATTCTTCTTAGAATGAGAAATGATGTAGGTAAATTCAAAACATATCTTATATTCAGTAACTTTTTTTCCGAAAATCCTCTCGTTTATGAGATAATGCGGAAAAATGTGGTAGGATCGGACAGGTCACACATAACCATTTTAGGTGGCGCATGCGCTCTACATGGTAGAGAAGTAAAACTACGGACAAATATTCAGAATATGAAACAATTGTTGCTTTTCCAGGGTAACAATAGTTACGCGAAGGCACCTCAGTATTAAGTTACAGTACTCTGCCTGTTTTGTTTTCTCTGGATATGCCTATGGGAAATGCGGAATCGTGTTATATCCGAAGCCTTCTTGTATTTGGACATAAGATTCTTTCCCCGCCATTTATATGTAAGAAGGCTTTCATGTGAGACAAACGCGCATTTTCTTTAACAGTTTTGCTTTTCACCTACAGTGGATCAGCGTAGCTATGTAATGGATTCATGACCGAAGAAAAATAAAATATATATTAACTGAAGTCACATTTTTTACCTTTGTAAATAAGTAATTTATCTGTAAGGACACGAAATAAAACTATAACCGAAATACAGAATTATTGCTAAAAGCCTAAAATTCGTAGAATGCATCAGCCATCTGATTTACAAAGTAAGAAAAAGATCAAGTAAGGCAGTTTTTAGGCATCAGATGGAAAAAGCAACAACTGGATCGATCGGTCAGGAGATATTTGTAGCCTTCTCAGCCACATTATTATGGGCCTAGCCTTCAACAAACATGGTGAATGAAGATTCATGTAGTGATAGAAGGCGAATGGTGTGGCAACTGAAGGCCATACCTATTGGTATGCAGTACATTGCCTCCCTGCCAACCTTTTGAAATGTTCGGTATGTGACCTTTACCTGGATGTAATTATGATAAGTCAGGCATGCAAACACCATGTTTAGCGTGCAGACAGAACGCATTGACGAGCTAGTCATGTCAAGAAAGAGTCTTCTTTGTATACAAAATATGCAAATTATTTACACCATCCATGCAGCATATTTACGATAACAGGCATAAATTAACTGACATTGAAAAAAGAGTATGTGAACACATATTTATTGACCTAAGTCATCAAAAAATATACAGGATTCTTAAATGTGAATAAAGAGCCTATCACATCTTGGACAAAATTTATATCTAAATTGCTTTCTTTACGCAAAGCCGTATTATAAAGGGAATGGACGAACTTATAATTTCATATAAATTACACAGATATATTATAAATAAAATTTAGGAATGTGCTTAGGCCTACATGAATGCCTAACGCCTGTTATTCTGTCGTTAAGTGTGTAGGCATTTATAGATGTCGATTACGAATAGTAACAAAAAGTGGCACCAATAAATGGCTGTGGAAGGTTTTACTGTTAATCCGTACCAAAAATTTCGTACTCAAACTGTAGAGGGCAGCACAGCTCAGTGCACACTATTGTTAAGTTTAGGATCAGTATCTTTCCATACGTGTTCAAGTTCCTAGTATGCGTGCTGAATTAAAATATTATATCAAAATGCCCTTCAGGGGCTATGCACCTTAAATAATCCACTTGCTTTTGAGTAGTTATCTGTTGATGGCAACTGGCTTCAGGAAACAGCGAAGGGGTAAAGAGATACTTATATTTCGGGCGATATGGCTTCGTCGTACTTTATCGATATCAAGCTAATATTTTCCAGATTCATTGCATCACTATTCAGTGATCGTGATTTCATAATATCCATTAGGTCGGTAATACATACGAACAGATCAGTAAAAGCGTTATCTGTGAAAATCATCACTAGAGACGCTGTGGACCGAGGTACGAATATTATGTTAACACCATCATGTGATGGGGTCGTGGCTAGTAATTTATAGGGCTAGTTAACTGCAGAAAAAACACATTGTGACACGTTTATACGTTTTAAATTGCATCGAAACATGACATCTTTTCGGGGATGAAACTCACAAAAATAGACACATCTTCCATTCCATTCACTCCGTGCCAAGAAACGTAGCCAGTGACATCTGATGTACACACCAGGCCGCTGTATAATGCAGGACAGAGAGGAACACCAGGTAAAGTTAACAGGTTGGTGACAATGTAGTACATTATAGCATAGTATTTGTCCACGATTATTCGGATTTTCCATTTACTGAAAGAAAAATCCAAGTCGTATATAATTTTCTGTAATGTATTTGCAGTTACCTTGATTTAAAGATTTTTGACCGGATGTATGTGTTGTTGGTATAGATTTGGAAACGAGTATTTAGTTTTCAGTTGAAAGGATATATGTTATATAGACATTAAACAGAATGGGAAAGAGAATTTTCCCTTATGGGAGTTCCGTTCATGTTTGTCAGATAATGGTTACGACTTTCCTCACACTCTGAAATAATTGTTAATTTTGCACACCGTGCAATATGTTCCTAACTACAATAACAAGGTTAAAGTTCTTCCTGCATTCGTCATAAAGTCAGACAAGGAGAACGGTTGTATGGCTCCAGTCAGTCTGCACATAGGCAGTAGATAGTAAAAGGTAAAGGTAAAGTGATCCCGTTACAGGCCCGGTGTGGCCCAGAGGGTGGGTAGAGGTATAGCTCTACTCTTCCATGACCGCGGCACTAGAGGG
>Ga0123352_10017595_pt1 | contig 11390 bp, 10 predicted proteins | sample TergutLab28metaG_FD_89700 | JGI IMG/M metagenome (GOLD analysis project Ga0123352, IMG submission 89700) | Labiotermes labralis P1 segment gut microbial communities from Petit-Saut dam, French Guiana - Lab288 P1 | ecosystem: Host-associated > Arthropoda: Insects > Digestive system > Gut ... | reverse complement strand
TCAGGATTGTATGGGGCCGGCAACGTGGTGGTTCTTGGGGGGGGGGGGGGGGGGGTTCGGCTGGGTGGTTCGTGTGTTTTATGGCGGTCTGTTGGGGGGGGGGGGGATAGCTATTGGTAGGAGCAGTGGCGTATCTAGCTTTTTTGTCGCCCATGGCGAGCAACCGCAATGCCCGGCACTAGTAACAGAAATTAGGACCTTTAAAAAGCGTTATCATTTATTTAAATTCTTTGATTTGACCGAACAGCCCGATACTTTTGTAGCGGAGAAAAATATTTGTGTCCATTAAAAGTATCCATTTTGCCGACAGTTGGACGCTGCTGGCGTCCTGGGCGGTCGCATCACTTTTGCTGCTAGGTACGCTTCTGGTTGAGAGAGACGGTTCTGCTACTACGCAGACTGGGAACATCGACCACATCGGCTGGCGTGTGTTGGTGAGCGAGTGCAGTGTGTGCATGTTTGCGGGATGGGTAGTAGCAATCCGTCTTTTGATATGAAATATTGAGCATGCGTATTAGTCTCATTCCTAGCAGGGACCATTTCCATGGCGGTGGACTATTTTTACGCAGCTACAGGCGTAAAATCCAAGAATTTTTTAATTTTCAGCAACAGTGTTGTGACAACCTCCAGTGCAGGAGAATGGATCGTGTTTGCTGTGCGCAGGGGCGCTAACTTTGTGTGTTTTCCACTCCGTTCATTGTCCCTTAGCATTGCTGTTTTCCGTTATAGTTAAACTTTACCATAAATTCAATTAAGTCTAATATCACCCATTTCTTTTTTGTTGACACTTCATATTGCTTTGATATTCATTAAAAATTTAATTTGCAACTTCACACGTGGGCTGGTCAAAGCGACATCCCTGTGTCTGGGTATATCTGTAGGTCTGTATGTTAATACGCCATGATGCCACGATCTGTTCCTTCCCAATCCTTTGCTGTTCATTATTTGCCAGTATCCTTCCATTTGATAACGATACACTGACAGCAATATACAATTAACCACAAAAAGAAATACCATAAGCTTTATCGTCTGGGGGAGGTTTGTTTAGCTCCGTAACTGTATGGTGGTTGGCGCCTCTTGAGGGGAACCGGTTTGCATGTATCTGGTAATACTAGTAATGATGATAATACATAATCGGGCACACGAATAGTACATACATGATGTAAAAACGCAGCACACGATCCAAAACACGTGGGACAAGTCTTGTGATATATTATTTTCCAACCCGCCACGTGTTTAGGTGACCAGGGATTTGATTCTTGTAATAAAAAAACGTTTTTCTGAGGGAAGAGAAAGTGTTACTGACGAACAGAGATTAGGACGGCCAGAAACAAGCAGAACTGAAGAAAACGTTGCAAAACATTCGTCAAATTGTGCGTGAAAATCGTAGGCTGACTGCCAGGAGCATGGCAGAGCAAGTGAACGTCGACAGAGAAACAGGAAAATATTAATTGAAGATCTTGACATGAGGAAGTTGTGTGCAAAAATGGTCCCAGAGGAGCTCACCGAAGAACACAAGCAAAGAAGAGTCACAATTTGCCAAGACCTTTTGGAGAGGCAAGATGACACTTTTGGCCGTGTCATCACGGGTGATGAAACATGGGTCTACCAATACGACCCTGAAACGAAGCAGCAAAGTGCACAATGGAAGACTGCCAATTTTCCACGACCAAAAACATTCCGTCGGTCCAAATCATGAGTTAAAACAATGTTGCTGACTTTTTTTTTTAATATAAGAGGGATTGTTCATTATGAATTTGTACCAACTGGACAAACAGTCAACCAAGTTTACTATTTGGAAGTACTGGAAAGGCTGCGTGAAAAGGTTAGACTGAAACGACCCCAACTTTTTGCCAACATCTAATGCATCTTGCATCACGACAATGCACCAGCTCACACGGCACTGTCTGTGAGAAAGCTTTTAGCTACTAAACAAATAACTGTGTTGGAACACCCTCCCTATTCACCGGATCTAGCCCCCAATGACTTTTTTTCAGTTCCCGAGGATAAAGGAAATATTGAAAGGAAGGCATTTTGATGACATTGGTGACATCAGGAGTAATCCCAACGGCAGCTCTGAAGGCCATTCCACAAAACCAGTCGCATAATTGTTTTGAAGGGTGGACTAGGCGCTGGCATCGGTGCATGGCTTCGCAAGGGTAGTACTTTGAAGGCGACAATGGTGGTATTCAGCAATGAGTTATGTAGTACTTTTACCACGATGAGTTCGCGAACTTTACTGTCAGACCACGTATGTGCTTTTGTTGATGTATTAATTAAATAATAAAGTTTACTATTTTTATGCGGTCTGTTGTTATGGCTGTATCCTTTGACAAGAAATGCATAAAATGAACGCAGTATGCTGTGCTGTGAGCTGCTTTTAATTACTTTCTGCTGCTCATCTTGTTTAAAAGGCTTCTCCGAGTTGTTCCCTGCAATTGCATGAAAATGGACTGATCTTGTATGACCCGTACTGCTTAAATGATTTCAACAATTTTCGGTCTCGATCTACACCGAGAATTGATCACGTCTTTGAACATATGCGCATTCAGCACATTTTATTTGGCTGTGCATCCGGAGAATATTGTTCTTTCACCTTTGTGAACGCGAACGTTAATTAATACTGGATCATGCACGATATCGCTTTTATTCAAGAGACAAACAAAGTTAAACTCAATTAAACTTTCTTCATGTTTGCACCATGCATCAATGATAATTAAACACGTTATTAATCCAACTAATGCACAATATATAATATGTAGATACAATTAAAATTATAAAATATTTAAAAGTGTTTGAACATATTTCGGATCACAGAGGATCCATCATCAGGGAGCCGTGTACAGTGCTTCGATAAAAATTTCAAGAATGATTCTATCGTGTCCTTTGAAATGGACAAGATCGGTGATCACCTTGTCGACGATCCGACACATGTTGGAGAACTATTAAATATTTTATAATTTTAATTGTCTACATAATATATATTGTGCATTAGTTCGATAGTAAAGTGGTTAATTAATTCAACTTTATTTATAATTTAAAATTAACCTGTACCTAAAAGTACAAGCTTCGAAAACGAGTCACAAAATACCACATTTTGAGACACTGAAACGCCCCATACACACGCATATGGTAGTAAGGCACTTGAATACTTATTTTCATGAAACTGACGCCAGTCGTTATCAGATTTGTCAGAAATGGACAGCAATAAGCTAAATGGGCGTGTTCAGTAAGATGCATTGCAGAGTGGATTGTGCAGTGTTATTTGAAGCATATGACGTTCCGCTGAATATTGAATGTACACTGTCCAGTAGGTAGCGCGTTACGGCTCCGCAAGCACTCCGGTTCCAGAGCTGAAAATAGGCCCACCCTCATCCCCAGTTAATGATCAGTTCTGAAGTTCGTCCACGACGCTTTACCTACTACAGGTGTTGTATAACATCAGGTAACGTGCGAATGTGCTGATTGATTTCATTGTTTGAGGTTCCGAAAAATGTATCATTGCGGTTTCACTGTATCCATTCCTTCTGTCACCTCCACCCTCAGTCTCCTTTATTGGGTGCCCCCCTCGTGTGCTCTACATCAGGAGTTCGCAAACTTCTTCACTGGCGTTGCAAGAAGTAACATGTCACAATATTAATGTACCACGAATTTAATAATAATAATAATAATAAACTGCAATTGGGTTGTCACCCGGTGGCAGTGGTTATTTTACATGTATACAAAATATGAAATTTGTTACTAATAAATTTAAGTCGGGAGGGCTACTTGAGAAGCATGTAGTGGCAACTTGGAATCTTGGGAACCATCTCAGCATTTGCTTTTAGACACAGGGAAACCCGTGGCTTCAAAAATTTCCTGGAATTACATCGTATAATTTACAGGAATTTTTACTATGAATAAAGAAATATACCTTGACATACTTCGTCGTCTTAGGGATACGGTCAGAAGGAAACGCCCCGAGATATGGAGAAACAACAGTGGGTTTCTCCTTCGCGAAAATGCTCCAGCACACCGTTTGAGTTTAGTCAGGGATTTCTTAGCAAAGAACAATGCTTCAACGCTGCAGCATCCCCTATATTATCCTGACCTGGCTTCAGCTGTTTCTTACCTATTCTGTCGACTGGCGTCAGCATTGAAGGGACGGCGCTTTTGTGATGCTACCGACATCTTTAAGTATGCGGCGGAAGAGCACAGACATCTGAGTGGGCACAGTTGCCTTCTGATGTCTGTATGTTATTACTTTTCATTTTTGGAAGTACCAGGGCATTGAAGAACATCGTAGCTACTGATGATAGGATTGCCTTAACTGGGTTGTCAAGAAGTCACGATTCGATGTCGTTTCGTCTGTTAATACGTGATACCAATACGAAAATGCGTTTCTTGACCACCCAGTTTCACATACATAGCTAAACGAAAGCTGACACACAAAATCAGTTTTGAAACAACATTGCTGCCACAGAGTGGACGTAACTAGATAGAATTCAGTTCAACGGTACGCTGGAAAATACTAATTCCTTCTGCGTTGCCTCGTTGAAATGATAAACGCGCCGGGCTTGAAGCATTATTTTGTGTTCTCCAGCCTTACCACGCATTTTTTTATTAGGTTTGTGATGTAACGCTGACGGCTACACGAACCTTGAGTGTGACGCCATAGTTTGTACTGTCCTGCTGTAGACCGGACTGCATTCCTCTAATGTAACGTCATCGTGGTATTTTAAAAATAGAATGATAAGCATCAATATCAAAGTAATGGTCGAGTCATTGACTGTTTTATTTTGTTGACGTCTGTTGGCTGGATGTGAAAGATAAGGGACCTTCGGACTGTAGTAACAGTGACAAGCATGCACTGTTTAAGGCCTTCGGGCGTGTTGAACATGCCCGCCAGTTACTGGCTTCTTGCGCAGTTGTAGTTAAGCTAGCTAGGAACGCGGGCTTAACAAGGACTCTGCTGAAATGGTGGTATAGTCAGTGTTCAGACAGAGTTACTGTGTGTGTGTGGGGGGGGGGGGTGCAGGCCTGTCACTAGACAGAAATGAACAAGTGTTCGCAGAATGGAGTAAGTGTTCCTTAAAAATGAGCAGAAATGGTGGTAAACATCCCAGAAAGGGAGATACGAGAAGTTGCATAGTGCGTCTTGCATCTTCGGCATCTCTATACTGTCACTCACTAGGTAATAATATGAGTAAGAAACGTTTTCAAGTGCAGACTGTACAGGGAAGTGGAACACAATTTGTGCTTGTCACAAAATTCGTATATTTTTTTTAAAGAAATTGAGCACGCCCTCGAATTTTTGTACTGTGCTTGTTAAGCAGTACATCAGAACTGATGAAATTACGAGACTATATGGTGGGGGGAACTGAATGCAGTGAAACCTGTCTTTAGTGGAACCTGAATAGAACGTAATCATCTCGTTAACGGAAAACTTTCACAGCCCCGATGGTCTTTAACTTCAAGTACCTGTTTTAAGCGGAACCTTTTTTTCAACGGAAACGGTACCTTGCGGTTCCGTTATAGGCAGGATTCATCGTATCATATAGTGTTCTAGAGCGGGGACGACTTGAGCATAATTCGTAGAGGACCGAAGAGGGATGAGATTCTCTCAAGACTAGTTTCTATAGTAAACTGTCACGATTTGGTGTATGTGTGTGACGCAGACATTTTGCATGTGGTTGTCCAGCAAACAGTTTGCCAGAACTCGCTTTCTAGAAACGTGCAGTAAACTCCAGTTGAAATGTAATGGCACAGGGTGACGCACGGGCGGGGAAGTGAAGGGGAAACCGTCGAATGGAGTGGTAGCCAGTATTTTTCACACTACCTCGGAACATGGTGTATCCAGCATTATTACCGCTGATGCGCACACCTCGGCTGCCAGTAGTCGACTGAACTGACGCCCCCGCCGATTTAAATGGGCTGGTACGTTTCGCCGAAAGACGAAATCTGGTTTCTGCGCGTGTGCCATCACATTTCAGGTGACTTCTGCCGGTGTGTCGTTGTCTATAATCTTAGTATTAATGTTATCACGAAACGCAGGAAGTATGTGTGGCGAACTGCATCAGCACACGAGCGAACGGACAGTCACGAAGTCCCTTATTCCGTAAGTACCGAAAACATTCTTCGTCCGATAAACCCAAGCGGTAGGCACTAATTACATAGGTGGCGCTGTCTTGCTCAGCCGCGACATAGCCTGCCTCTTTCTCCGCCTTACCGTTACCGATTCTCACCAGCCGCATGAAATGTCTCCCCGAAACGTCTAGAACGGCTCTGATGTACACCCAATCTAGTAGTCAGTTGGTATTGGGGAGTCTTTACGCCGGAGCACAGCGGCCGGGGCGTGAATCTGATCATTTAACCTCAATCTGGTGCCGAGTTTAAGAATTAATGGAGCCGTATCTCCATTCACATGTAGGCAATTTTACCTTTTACCTCGTATATTTCGTGTTCCTTGTTCTACTGTGTCGTTGTGGCATGTAACAAAGTTTGTGCTTTGTGTGGGCACCCCTGTTACGGCTGTTTAGTTCACTGGAATAAGTCGTGGACGAAGGACGTGGGTGTGAGCGAGTGTGGTTCAAGGCGAGGAGGCAACCTGCTCGGTTTATGAATGGGGGAGTAGAAAAAAACGAATCATTATTCAAAGAGAGGCCATACTACTATCCTCCTTACGAACAGCTGTTGAATTTGTGAATGGGCAGCTCAACATCTTAAGGAGCCCTGGTTGGTGGTGACTGAATGGCGAGGGGGTGCACCAGGTTGGCTAGGGCTCGGAAGAGTGACAAAAGGGACACATGTTTAAATTACTTACTTACTTACTAACTTGCGGCCGGTGCGTAAGGCTGACAACCTTACCACCATCCTGTGCCGTTGTTACGAAATCTGGAAACCTTAACTTCCTGGAACGCTCTGGGCCTCTCCAGGCCTGTAATGGGACTGCTTTACCTTTTTTTTTTATTTACTTACTGAATGGTGCAGAGTCCTTCTTGAGAAGCTAACTGGTTTGCAGCTAGTCAAGAAATTCCCCGCATTTTATGGAACCCGAAGGTTCATTACCGCATTCACAAGTGCCCGCCACCTTCCCTATCCTGAGCCAGCTCAATCCAGTCCCTGTTACGGCGGCATGGCGCGCCCTCAGGTTGCGGATGGAGGAACGGCCTCCAATATGAAGGGTAGCTGCGAATATATTGAATAAGCAGTCGTGGACAGCCGACAAGGGATGGTCCTCCAGCTTGGGGGGTTGGGCCAGGTGCTAACAGCTCCTCGCCGTGTGAACGTATCTTGTTACGAAGTATTCAGATTTACAATGTCTGCTCAAAAATTTCTTTTAATTTGTTCTGTTTGTTTCACAGAGAAGTTTGTGGCTCAGTTCGCTACGAATAACACGAAGCTTTGTTTTCTGAGTGTCAGTCACCGTCGCGTCTTGAATTAATTAAGTTGGCAACTTTCAGGAACTGACAGATGAACCTTTTTTTGGTGTCCGCTCTCCCTTCGTAGCGATGGACGCTGGAGAGGGAAGAGACGCCAGAAGAAGACCGAAGATGCAGAGTTCACTAATTATGATTCTGCTGCAGGCTTCGTTGTGACTTAAGATGAACTTAGTTCATCTGTATTACTGTAATTTGTTTAAAATATCTTGTTAAAGTTTCTTACTACTACAGAATGCCATGGTACATGTGCAGACCTCCGTAGGCCTGTATAGTTTACAGAAGGGACAGGCACAACTTCTTATGCTGGCGTATTCGTTGTAATTAATTAAGAGAAATTGTAATTTTTTGTCTTCCTTTGAGAGAAGATTTTCCTTCCTTTCGCAATCGTCACTAATTATTAAGCCTATTTCATTTCTTTACTGTCCTACGTTTTTGTATAAAATGGACGAATCATGTGGTGGACAGGACTCCCTCCAGTGCATGATTTGTTTCCGAAACTGTTCGGTTCCGTTGCAGTAACATTTGACTTGGTGGCCATTGTTGATGGCTAGGAAATTGGGTAAGGTAGGGCTGTACAAATCATAATACTTATTGCAGTGATTATATAGACTCATGGCTTATGGTTTTAATATGTGTAGTTTTTGACTGAAATGCGTCGCGACTGAAGAGGTTGTAGAGTTCAGTTGAAATGTGATGGCCCACCCGACTTCCTATACAATATTTACCGCGTATCTTTCCCTGGGGAGAAGGGGCCGGGACGTGGGGCTGACCACCCACCCCCTTTTAGCGCAGGGGTTGTGTAAGGGTAGAGCTATACCGCTTTCTGATCCTCTGAGCCTGCTTGGCATAATGGGTCAGCCATTACCTTTTACGTGTATTGTGTTAGGGTAATGTCGCATACTGTCATGCCGTCACTTTGTAGGTGGTGTATCTCAGTGCTCGATGAGTGGTCATGTTCTGCAGCCCCAGTCGTCTTCATTCGCCATATCGGTATTGAGCTGTGCTTTTTCAAGTGCCGCATATCATGTAACTGAAATAAGGCGTGAAGGTAAAACCGTCTGTGATGTAAATTCGGAGGTAAACGGTCGTGCTAAACGAAGAAACTGTTTTGTATAACTGTCATTGTGGTGGGAAAGGGGAAGCTGTACCTTAGCATGCCGTGGCACCTTGTGCGGGAATTGAGGTACATCTCCACTTATTATTAGCCTCTGCACTAGAGTCAAATGAGTGGTAACCTCCACGCCTAGGCCACTTTAGCTGCGGTTCACATTCTATATATGGCTGGGTGGGCTCCATAGCCAGTCAGGCTCTTTCGTTAAAAAAAAATCTTTTACCCCTGCCTAGTCACTATACCTACTGAGGTATTGCAGTTATCGTTATGAAGAGAATTGTATGTTTAACGATTACTGTCTTGAGTAGGTCGTGTGCGTATGTGTGGATGTTTGAATGTATGTAATGTGTGCATGTACAGGGACTAACGGCTGTCTGATTAGTGCGTCTGTGACAAAGAAATCCTACCCTCCAGGCACATGTCCGTCCGTATGAGAAACCGCGCCTGCTAACGGGCTTCTGATTGTATCTGTTTAATCTTTACTCTGAATCTCGACTTTCAAACACGTCATTCTCGTGCTAACAAAGCCCTTCTTGGTCACGTCAGTTACAAATTTACTCTCCGACATCTCTGGAGAAATTAAAGAAGAAGAAGAAGAAGAAGAAGAAGACGAAGAAGAAGAAGACGAAGAAGAAGAAGAAGAAAATTAAGATAAGAAGAAGAGATATTAACGATTTCATTCAAAGATTTTTCTACTTGTCAGATTTGATTTGTCTTTCTTTACGGACGATCGAACAAGACAGTTAGTTGTGCTCTTTCTCTCTTGCTGTCGGTCTGTCTGTGTCGCACTCAAACTGTAATATGAGTATACGATCGGGCCCTAAAATTCAAACTATTGGCAACAAATTAACACTTCGCTCGTCGGTTGCAGTTTGTTATCGAATGTCTCTCTGGGTTAATACTGAGCATCATATTCCGATATCGTTTTGAAAATGTGCTGATGGAATTTAATATTGTTGCATGGCACAAAGCTTACATAGAATGACGTAATACCAAAATTGTTTGCATAGTTGGAAGTCAAATAATATTGATACTGGACTTGGGGAGGTGGTGACGCTTGGGTTTATACGGTAATATTTTGGCTTCTCATCCTTTGTCAGAGACACACTTGTTATGGTGGGTTCTAATTCTGCGGCTTGCTTTAGAGTTATCTTGTGTGGAATTTCTGAGAAGTTAAATGTGGGGGACGGGGCCATATTTGTTCTGAAACCAGTGACGTCGATGGAGGTGGTAGATAAAAGAAGACAGCGGAAGGTTTCATAATTAATTCATTACCATTCATTGTTTAATTCTCAGAGTTCTCTTTGTGTGTGACGTTATTGTGTCGAATATAACATTCCAACGTACCGTGCTGCAGGCTGTGACGTTAACTGGTACACATATTTACCGTAGTTACAAACTCTTATCACTGTATATTAACCCTTCAAAGAAGGGCGGAAGTGAGGGGGGAGAAAATGGAGTATCAGTTAATTAGAAGGGTTCGCCCGCTTGTCCTTCTGGTAAGAGTAGTATAAATAGTCAAAGTGTGTGAAAAGAAGAGATTAAATTTGTAACACAGACAGCTTGAAATAGGGGCTGCGGAATTTGACTTTCTCATTAGTAACAAGCATTCCAGAGGAAAAAACCTTTTGAGCTAATTTAAGTGATATGCCAAAAGCAGAGACAGTGCTAGTGCAAATGTTAGTGTAAAAGCAGAGACAGTGGTAGCGTAAGTGTTAGTGTAGAAGCAGAGACAGTGTTAGAGTAACTCAGTGTAAGAGCAGAGACAGTGCTAGTGTAAGTGTTAATGTACAAGCAGAGACAGTGCTAGAGAAACTATCAGTGTAAGTGAAGAGACAGTGCTAGTGTAAGTGTTAATGTACAAGTAGAGACTACTAGAGTAACTATCAGTGTAAGTGCAGAGGCAGTGCTAGTGTAAGTGTTAATGTACAAGCAGAGATAGTGCTAGAGTAATTATCATTGTAAGAGCAGAGACAGTGCTTGTGCAAGTACACAACAAAACGTGTACACATTATTGTAACAGAAACAGAGAGACGCTAATGGGTGAAATCTTAGGTTTAGTGCACGATTAATAATTTAGGTTAGAGTAAGATTGCCTGTGGCTAGATTGTAATGACATAAAGCTCCGAAAGACTTTATATAAAAAATAATAATAAGAAGCGTATAATTTGGAAAACTAATTTACTTATCTTTACTCTAAAGCGAGGGGATTAATTTTGGTAAATTTAAATTGGGAGGGCTGCATGAGAAGCACGCAGTAGTAACCTGGAATCTTGGGAGCCATCTCAGCATTTGTTTGAAGGTACAGGAAAACCAAGGAAACCTCTGTCGAGGTGGCTGGTCGCGGGACCGTCCGGATGCACTTCAAATACGAAACGTGATCTGTTTTGTATAAGGTCTCAGTGCGTACCGCGATGTAAACAGTCTCCAGCTCAGGTTAAAAAAGTTACTGCTATATAAGGTACAAAAGTTACTGTTTGTTCTGAGATCCGTACAAGACACGTAAACGCAGTGTGAGCACCATGTAAAATTTTTGAATGTGAAACCAGGCGGTACGTAAAGAAACCTCTAGGCTCTAAAATTTAATTTTATCGTTTTGGTACCTGTGACATCGTTGTCTTTGCACGCTATCCGTAGCTGTGCCAGTTAAATTGTGCTTTTCATCATTAACTGTGAAACGAGCTGAATTGGAAATGCACATCCAGAAACTTAATAATAATAATAATAATAATAATCTGCAATTGGGTTGTCACCCGGTGGCAGTGGTTATTTTACATGTATACAAAATATGAAGTTGGTTACTAATAAATTTAAGTCGGGAGGGCTACATGAGAAGCATGTAGTGGCAACTTGGAATC
>Ga0123352_10017590_pt1 | contig 11392 bp, 4 predicted proteins | sample TergutLab28metaG_FD_89700 | JGI IMG/M metagenome (GOLD analysis project Ga0123352, IMG submission 89700) | Labiotermes labralis P1 segment gut microbial communities from Petit-Saut dam, French Guiana - Lab288 P1 | ecosystem: Host-associated > Arthropoda: Insects > Digestive system > Gut ... | reverse complement strand
TAAGTCCTTAGCCCGACCTACTTCCCGATGTCGTAGGACGGAATTGATAGTGTCGTTGGAAAGAAGGGTCTGTTCATGTGCCGAATTGCAAGTCTTTTTTTGTTACAGAGGCTGAAAGGAAGCAGGTCAGGCTATGGGTGCGATTCAAAAACATGGAGATGCGAGCTGTCAATTTTTTCTTCCTGCAAGGCAAGGCACTGCAGGAAATTCACGCCATTCTGAGAGAAACATTAGGGGAACATGCACCATCATATGCCACTGTCAAAAACTAGGTGGCCCAGTTTAAATGTGGTGATTTTTCCACCTGTGATGTGACTCGTCACAGATGACCCAAAACAGTGACCACCCCAGAGATTAGTGATGAAATTAACGAGCTAATCTTGGGAGACCGATGGATTTCGGCTAAATCAATAGCTCAGCAACTGGGCATCTCACGTGAACAGGTTGGGTCCATCATTCATGAAGATTTGGACATGTGGAAGCTCTCCGTAAAGTGGGTCCTGAAATGCCTAAACATAGATCAAAAACGTCAACAGTGCCAGTTGTCTGAGCAACTTTTGGAATTAATTTGTCACGATCCAAATGATTTCCTGTTGCAATTGGTGACCATGGATGAAACTCGATTATATCTTTATGACCTGGAGATGAAGCAACAATCAATGGAGTGGCAGCATAGCAGCTCACCCCGACCCAAAAAATTCCAAGCGCAAAAATCCGCTGGAAAAGTTCTCGCCTCGATTTTTTGGGATCAATAAGGCATCCTCCTCATTATCTTCCAAAGGGCCGAACTATCAAAGGAGAGTATTACTCATCTCTGCTGGTGAATTGAAGGTCATTTTGAAGGAAAAACGCCGCAGAAGGCCACCAAGGGGGTCCTGTACGTGCATGACAATGCCCCAGCTAACCGGGCACTTTCAACCCAGAAGAAACTGGCCTACCTGGGATTCCAATGTCTTGATCATCCACCCTATTCTCCAGATCTGGCCCTGTCAGACTACCACCTGCTCCCTGGACTGAAAAAAGGATTGAAAGGTTGCCATTTTTCGTCTCACGTGGAGGTCATTGCTGCCATGGAGACCTGGCTGGACGGACAAATTTCTGAATTTTTTTGAGTGGCTTGCAAAAGTTAGAGCATCAGGCTAAGAAGTGTACTGAGCTTCGTGGAGAGTACATTGAATAAATCTCGGGTTTGGTTGATGTAGCTTGTTTCCCTCCTGGTCGGGCTAAGTACTTATCAGCACCCCCTCATCTTCTGTACCTTGAGGTTCAAGGCATAGATAAGTATGTGGTGGATGTGATTAGAGCCATAATTGCTTTTAAAAGGACCTTAGTACATCAGAAGTTGCATTTAAATTAAAAAAAGTCACCGACACCTCTCCCAAATACTAGAAAAATGATCTATGAGAGAAAATCTACTTCCAAGTAGTATAGTGGACACTTAGACCTTAGTATTGTATACCAAGAATGATTTGCACAGCTTTCTGAAACAAAGCCTTTCATGATGTTACATGTAAACCTATTCAATACTCTGAATGTCACTTTCATTGCAAAAGCTATCAACACTATTTATGAAGCAAATGTTCAGTAGTCAGAAACAGAGATTTCAGTAATTTCAAAATTACAGAATAACTTAAAGGCTTACAGTTTAGGTAAAAATGCCTGGAATGCAGCAGACTATACAGTTTCCACTGGGGAAGGGGGAACAAACAAACAAACAAACCTGCAAGCAAGGCTAAATCATACTTTGGACCCAACTACCCATATGGACAGTAGTTCTTAACAATGAACTTTATAAAAACAAAGTATAAATCTCACCTTTCTGAAGCTGACTTAAGTGAATCTTTAAGAGCTGTGCCACCAAATTACAATTCTGACTTTAAAAAATTTAGAAGTCAAATGCAGTGCCATCCCTCATATTAACAAGTGGGAATTGCATTGCCCCAATGTGAATAAACATTAAAATTATTTTGTCGAATCTCAATACCATATCTCACCAAAAATTCAGAATTTAGATCAAATAAATTAAGAATGTGCATAACCTTCAAATGACAGTTTACTTACTCAACTGGGGGGAGGGGGAGGGGGGGAGGAGTAAAGAAATAAAAATGCAGCACAACAACACAGAACTTACGAATTCTGCAACACATTCATGAGATATGAATTCAATTACAAAAGCACTCAGTCAACTACTGGTGGTTTATTTAATGTACTCACATTATATTCAAGCTGTGGAGCATCCAGTATGCGAGCTTCAACTTCTTCAAACTTGCCCCCAACAGAGATTCCAAATTCTTGAACACATGGATCTTCATTGAATCTTACTGCCCTGAGCTGTAATAAAACCAATACTACACACAGCAGCAGGATAAACAGTAGGTACCAAGTTCTTGTCCAAGTCAAATACTGCACACAGTGAAGTAAATGACAAAAATTCAGAATGCAAGAAAACCTTGGTATAACTCAAGGAAGTACAGATAATTTAACCTAAAACATAAAGACAGAACTGGATAAAATGCTATACGTACGGCATCCATGATTTTCTTTTTCCTGACTTCAGTGCTGGTTGCAGCACTTTTTATCATGGCAGAAGTCTGTCTCTCATTCATTTTCTTATTTATCACTTGTGATTTTACAACCCAGCACAACTGTAAAAGAAGAAGAAAAACACACATACAGCCTCAGAATAAGAATCACACATCAATGTCTGATTTGGGCAAAACAATTTGTTCAAAATGGTGGTTAAGTGTCTACCAGGCTGTGTCACATCCTAGTTGGCTGTCATCGTTGAAGATATTACAATGAAACACCCAAATCTCTTTTGTTCATATGAATCAAACACATGAGACCAAGCAAAATATTTTCATAAAGTGCCCAGAATGTAAATATTAATAGTGTATATAGCAGTTCTCGATGTTTTCCAAGTAAAATTCTTCTTGTGTTTCTTATTTCCCTATCTAATTTACCTGTTTGGCCCACTATGAGCTGCTTAAATTAATCAGTCCAACAATACTGGAATTACATAAAGCACTCTTCCCCACTTTGTAATACCCTTCATAAACCACTGAACTTTTCTGTATTTTATCCTGTACCTTTCTCAAAATTTTATTTTGAAACCTCAAAATTATTTAGAGAAAATACAAGAAATGACCCTTTACACAAATTTAAAAAGGAAAGTAAATGCTTCATATGGTACCCCTAAATCCTCAAGTATTTATTGAAGGAGACCAACGATGCAGAAAAATCAACAATGGAAAAATACACATATCAGGGCAGGGAATGTGAAGACAAGACACACCAGAGAGTTTGTGGGAGGAAACAGAAGAACTGACAAGACAAGGTTCGAGGTTTGCACAGCAGCACTGCTGAGATTTCTACCTTTCTGGGATGTGATGCTGTGTCATTACACAAGTGACTGTGACATTTTGAAAGATTCTAGTCCCTCTATCTTCAAGTGCAAGTAGTCGAAGAAGAATGCAGGATATGAAGATACAGGAAACACTATCTTTTAAAACACTGGGAACCGCTCACCCAGCAACAAAGCATCACACCCAAGACCTGAAATGCCTGCATACAGAAGACTTTACATAAGATAACCAGCATTGGTGGAAACATCAGTGAATGATGATGATGATGATAATTACAGCGTCTTCCTTCAGAGGTAATCTTATAACAAATCTCATGGAAAGGAAGGTACATACAGCCAATCATCCCCCTTTGTATGTCATGTGGAGATGATTTACTGTGCAATCATCCATCAATTAGAAATAAAATTTTTCTTACTTCTGATGGAAGATATATTGGTGTTTCTCTAGTCATTGACCCAACATGGAGGCATGGCAAATAGGGACATTTCAGAGTTACATTCTTCTTGACTGAAAAGTAGTCTTGAACTGTTATTCTTTGATGATTTTCCAACTGGAACCTACAATTAAAAAAAAACAATAAAATCATATTGCATGTACAGCAAAACCTGCATTTAAATGGTAACCAATAAGAGTCAAATCATAAATTAAAAAAAAAACACAATGGACACTTCACATGACGACCTATATGAATGTATACAGACGTCTATAGAGCTAGCAGGGCTACCGAATCATTCCATGGAAAAACTAAAGGAAATCTCACATACAATTGCCAATTACTGTAAACAAAACCATGACACTCTCCACTATGTTTAAATAACAATGAAAAGTTCAGTACGAACTATTAAAGACATAGGTTAGTTGTATCATAAAAATCCTCAGTTCTGAAAATAGTGATGCTAATACTGATTACAAATGTGGGAAAAGGACCGTATGTGAAAATCTTTGGGAGATTTCGTATATACAGCAAGCAGCTATAGAAAAGGTTCAGTTAATAAGAACCACACAGATAAATACAATCCAATATTCAAAACATTAACTACACATATACACTATACGGGAGGTAACAAGACCACTGTATAAACACACTGGAGCATGTTGTTCAGCACAGTACAAACCGATGTACTACCACACCCTACACAGGTGGTAGTTTCCCACTTAATGAACGCTGATGTTCAGGATTTTGATTTTTATCATTGCCCATTTTATTATCAACGTTTCACACTTTCATAAGTTGATGCAAAGATCACTCTCAGCTCAGGCAAGCCTTTCACTGAGGCCGACGGCTTTTGGACTTTATGGAATGAGATTCTGTGTCAAACATTCAATGTATTTTACGCTTCAAGAAGTGTATTAAAAATAAACTTACATGCTTTTTATATTTCTTGAGGTGTTTTACATTTCTATTACCAGTATTTTGTAAGTTCTTGGAACCAAATAAGTGTTTCATTCGAAACAGATTCTGAAATGTGTGACTGTTAAAATTAATCATGAACACTGAGACCCAACTTTATTGGATAGAGTGAGGCAGGACATATTTAACAAAGAATTATTACTATATTTCATGTGGGCCGGGTAGTGTAGTTGGTATAGCGACCGGGTACGGGCTGGACGGTCCAGGGATCGAATCCTGGTGGGAGTGAGATTTTCCGCACCTGTCCAGACTGGCCCTGGGGCCCACCCACCCTCCTGTAAAATGGGTATTGGGTCTTTCCCAGGGGTAAAGAGCGGCCGGGGCGTGACGCTGACCCCTCACCCCCTTCTAGTGCCATGGTCAAGAAAGCGTACAGCTATACCTCTACTCCTCCTATGGGCTATACGGCCTGTACAGAGCCTCAGTGCCTGTACAAGGGTGGACTTTACCTTTTTTTTAAATTATATTTCACACACAAACCACAATAATAAATGTTGTGTAACTGCAAAACCATTGTTCCACATTACCCACAATCAACAGGACTAAATTCTATGGCTAACAGTGATAAATAAGATCATCACATAACAATCTAGATAAACACGGACATCAGACAGCTCACTCAACTCCAGATACATCAGTGATAATGTCAGTGTGAAACAGTTTAATAAGTTAATAAGTACGAACCATCAAGGTGAATGATCTTACACAACATGGCGATAAGACAGTAACTGAATATGAACAAACTCTTATTAGATGTTTGAAATCCAACAAAATTTCACAGTATCAACTTATAATTCAATATTGTTTCAAATAATTTTAATTGTTAAAAACCTGATTCAAATCTTCATGGTACTGTCAGATATACTAAGGCCGTATCAGTTTGCAATTAACATGAGACATTCACCTGCAGAAGGCACAACAGTGACAAATGAACAAAGGGAAGACAGATAAAACATTGACTAAACACTGATGTGCATGACTAAAACACACAGCAGTATTATTCATGTGAACAGAAAGTAAGACACTGAGAATTCTTAGCCTCTTTAAACAACTGCATTTTCCTGGCATAAATGAAAAACATTCTCCTCTTGTCACACCACAGTTGAAGCCAAAATATTTACTAACCCCTGTGTTGTCAATTTAAAGGACAAAGAATGAATTTAAACACTCAAGAAGCTAACTTATAATATTTAATTCTCTTCCGAACATGAGGGTAGCACATTTAACATTATACACTTTCTGTGCATCTGTATTACATTCACAAAATTCAATAACGACTTGTTGCACTATACTAATATGGTTGGTTACTTCTCCTACGTGTTTTGGCCTGACTTAATAGGCCGTCCTCAGGTAGTCCTCTATGACATAATCAGCATTCACTTTAACTTACCTATTAGAATCCTCATATACGAGTAAAATCGATGCTGTAGTAAACTGAGGTTAAAATACCATTTAGTTTCAATTAGTACATTAAATAATACAGTATAAAATTTAAAAAAATTCTAAAATTATATGTTATGTCCAAACATCTATATTTTGGTCTTTCTTTGTATGTAGCAAGGTTTGAAATCTGTGAATATGGAAGATAAACTTTGAAGGTGAGAGACAAAGTGAGTAAGAAAGATTTCATCCGTGTATATAGCATATACACTACATACCGAATATCTAGTTAAGTATTACGATATCCACTTGATGAAATCTTTCTTTTTTACTCTCTCTCTCTCTCATCTTCAAAGTTCTAATGAAAGTTTATTCAGGCATTTCAAACTTGCTACATATAAAGGAAGACCAAATATAGATGTTTGGACACAATACATACTTTTACGTTTTATTATACACTATACTAAATGTAACTTAATTGTATTTTAACTGTAATTTACTACAACATCAATTTTAATCACACGTGAGAACTCTTACTAGGTACATTGAAGCAAATGCTGCATGTGTCATAAAGGACTCCCTGAGGATGGCTTATTACATCAGGCCAACACATGTTGGAAAACTAACCAACAATAAATAGTATAGCGCAACAAGTTGGCATTGAATTTTGTGAATGGGTGTAGCAACTTTATTCATTCTAATGGGGAAGAGATACTAAAAATATGGTTTCCTGAATCCCTCTCTTTCCTTTGAAAAACTACTATGAGAACCCAACAAGTAGCAGAAGTCACCAAAAGAAGTTTGTTGCAAACACATTCCAAATTTAAACATACCGTAATCTTGCAGGACATTCAGCAACATTGTTCACTCTGTAGGTCCGCTTGCTTGATGGATTATTAGGGAGCATGTACTCAACTTTCAGGCCTGAAACAAACACAAATGAGGAATCTCTTTTTCCCTTCACATTCTCTGACATAATAACATGGCTACATCCAAAATAATGAAATCACTACATATAAATAACATGTATACAGTGATCATACCTAACAGCATAAGCAACACATGACTGAATCAATGAATGAGTATACAGCACTGGTTGAATGACACTTACAGGGGAAAACATAAGTACCACAAATACCATACACCCTGGTCCAGAATCAAACTTTGGCCTCTGTAGTGAGATGCCATAGGCTAACCACTAAAACCATGGCATAGCCCAATATTCTTTAATGTTTTGCAACAAACCTGTGACCAAAATGATTCAGTTCATTACTGAAATAATTATTTTTGCCTCCTTTCACCTTTTCAAAATGTGCTGGGACTGATTTTTTCCAAATATTGACAAAGGCCATGACTGCAGTAAGAACAACCAACTTCCTGATTTCAGAATTGTGTGTGCTTAGTTCTGTATCTTTCGAGATCACACACATATTCCTTCTGTGATCATTTCATAGTGCATGATCCAGTAGATGTATACAGTAGCTAGCTGTGTTTGCTAGCAGGAAATGAACTCCATTATGCATTGGTATATGCCTATTTCAACTGCTTACTGCACATCAATCAGTCAGAGGTAAGATGTGATTAGTGCCACAACAGCAAGTTAAAAAGAAGTTTGCCTTTCACCTCTCCATTTTTCCTGAGCTTGTCTGGTAAGAAAATGTTTAATTTCTTGACAGTAGCACACAGACTGCTGTTCTCAGTTTCTTTAGTAACACTTCCAATAGTCTAGATCAGTGCTTCCCAAACTTTTTTGCTCGTAACACATTTGGCTTCAAAAAAGGATCATATAACCTCAAATCATTACTCGTGTACTATACAGGGTCCAGATGAGGGCTTTCCAAAATTAAAAATTTATAAACTATTTATAATAAATCACCAACAACTGCAAAATTTTTTATATTTACACAGTTATATCTTATATTAAAAACTTTAAGAACTCCTTCATACTTTGATCCTCGAACATTATCAGGAGTCTCCAAATCAAGTGTCTCTGTAAAAGACATCAAAATAATTTCTAACCTGTTGAATTCTGACTTCTTGTGTATTACGTAGACGAGATTGAGGAGTATGTTATGTGTAGTTCCGTGTACATCTGAAGTATAGTGAATATGGATTTCTGAGACACTGCAAATTTAAATTAAAGTAAAATGATTTAATTTACATAATTTATTACTATAAAACAACTGCCTATATATAAAAAAGATTGTGTACTTGTTGGTTAATTATTATAAATTAGTTGTTACCAATGCACAGAATGAACAATGTAAAATTTAAAAATTTATACATCAGGACTGATTTTAGGTAGCTGTGAATAAATACCAGTGGTATATGTAACAATGCATTGCATGATTTGACCTTAATTAAAATGTCACTCACTTAATTAAATACTCTAATGGCGTAAGAAATAAACACATCGCCAATTAAAGAAATTCTGCAATAATTTTTAATGAAACATTACATTTAATTTTAAAAAAATTAGTAACCTTCAAAGCAACCATTAAAGAAATGTATACAAGGATCCCTTGGCAACTGGCCGCACAGCCCTTGGGATCCGTGGAGTATACTTTGGGAACCACTGGTCTAGATTGTATGGTGTTGAATTACATGATGATTTGTGAACAATGAATTGGAAACAATGTGAAAAAAGCAGTCAAGGCTTCATACGAAGTAGAATCCCAACATTTGCCTGATGGGACAGCATGCAACCACAGAAATCTTCAATCACAATAGCTGAACTCTCCCCCCATGAATTTGAACATGGACTTCTGTACATGAAACTGGAGTACTACAGGTCTTACGGCAGTATGCAGTCACACACATATCCGCTTACTACAAGAGACTCTAAGTTCTCAGTGCCATCTGCTTTGATGACCAGCAAAATGAACCTCACCAATTTTCTTACCTAAGAAAATCTGGTTTCAAGAGTGAGTGTTTCATCTGGCCTAACACTGTTGCACAGGCGACACCAGTGACATTTTAGGTTTTCATAGCAGTGACTATAAATATCACCATAAATTACAATTATTTCATGAAAGTCTGCTGCCTCCATTTCCATAGCAGAGGAGTTTGAAAAATGAGACAGTAGGCTCATGTAGGATGTAGGTAAATTTCTACCACTCTCCATCTTTGTAGACAATATTCTACAGGCCTGGATTATCAGTATGCAAAGTGACCTTCAAATTGTAAATGTCAGCAACTGATTGAACACATCCTGTTGTAAGCAACAATGTTGTCAGATTACGAGGGGATGCTGTTAAGTCCTTAGCCCGACCTACTTCCCGATGTCATAGGACAGAATCGATAGTGTTGTTGGAAAGAGGGGTCTGTTCACATGCCGAACTGCAAGTCTTTTCTTGTTACAGAGGCTGAAGGGAAGCATGTCAGGCGATGCATGTGATTTCAACATGGAGATGTGAGCTGTCGTTAAATAATTCTTCCCGCAAGGGAAGGACTCAACGAAATTCATGCCATTCTGAAAGAAACATTAGGGGAACATGCACCATCGTATGCACTGTCAAAACCTGGGTGGCCCAGTTTAAATGTGGTGATTTTTCCACCTGTGATGCAACTCGTCCCGGATGACACAAAACAGTGATCACCCCAGAGATTATTGATCAAATTCACAAGCTAATCTCGAATGACCAATGGATTTCAGCTAAATCAATACCTGAGCAACTGGGCATCTCACGTGAGCAGGTTGGGTCCATCATTCATGAAGATCTGGACACATGGAAGCTCTCCGCAAAGTGGGTCCTGAAATGCCTGAATGCAGATCAAAAATGTCAACGGCGCCAGTCGTCTGAGCAACTTTTGGAATTTTTTCAGCACGATCCAAATGACTTCCTGTCATGATTGGTGACCATGGATGAACCCAGGTTATATAACTATGACCTGGAGACGAAGCAACAATCAATGGAGTGGCAGCAGAGCAGCTCAACCTGCCCCAAAAAATTCCGAGTGCAAAAACCCACTGGAAATGTTATCGTCACGATTTTTTGGGATCAAGATGGCATCATCCACTTTGATTATCTTCCAAAGGGCCAAACTATCAAAGCAGAATATTACTCATCTCTGCTGGTGCAACAGGTCTTGTTCTTGCATGACAATGCCCCGGCTAACAGGGTACTTGCAACCCAGAAGAAACTGGCTTACCTGGGATTCCAATGTATTGATCACCCACCCTCTTCTCCAGACCTGGCCCCATCAGACTACCACCTGTTCTCTGACTGAAAAAAGAATTGAAAGGTTGCCATTTTTCGTCTCACGTGTAGGTCATTGCTGCCGCAGAGGCCTGGTTGGACGGACAACCTTCTGAATTTTTTTTTGAGTGGCTTGCAAAAGTCACAGCAATGGGCTAAGCAGTGTATCGGGCTTCATGGGGAGTATGTTGAATAAATCCCGAGTTTGGTCACTGTAGCTTGTTTCCTTCCTGGTCGGGCTAAGGACTTATCAGCACCTCCTCATACAGCAATTCTATACCTGAAGTGGTGTCCACAAACTTTGCATTCCATAATGAATGTCTAGTATTTAAAACAAACACATATCTGGGTGTAAGGGAAGGCAAAGAAATTTTACTTAAAATGTATTATGAAATACGGAACACAAAATTTGGATGTGGACTAAAAAGCAAGCAGGTGAATAGTGCAAATGAAGTTTCTACAGAGTACTGTGCCATGAAGAGGGAGTAAAACCTAAAAATATTTAAAAACCACAAAAAAGGTGAAATCAAGTGACATGATTAGTGAAACACGGTACAGAAAAGTGGACACAGATACACATGGAACATTGATGGGATGACAGAGAAGAATGGAAAAGCCAAGGTTATAAGATACACACATTAACTGACAGTCATTACAACATATAAAGCAGATTATTACTTCAGATAAAAATTAACATGCTATACTTTATACCATCAATTCTATCTGACACTTTACTTTTCAGTTTCTTTCACAGTCAAAGATTATAATGAATTAAATTCTTATTAAGCTAGTGTCTCTGCAGCCAACTGGTGGAAGTAGTCTGTATGCTCATACACCTTGTGCAGAATTCGCAAATTCAGCCAAAAAAGCTGTAGTAAACATGAACCGAAATGTATACTTCCTCAGAATGTTTCCTCCAGACACTCATGAAGAGTTAATGCAAAAAGCAGTCCTGTTACAGGCCTGGAGTGACCCAGAGGGTTCCAGGAAGTTAAGGTTCCCAGATTTCATGACAATGGCACAGGATGGTGGTAAGG
>Ga0123352_10017589_pt1 | contig 11392 bp, 7 predicted proteins | sample TergutLab28metaG_FD_89700 | JGI IMG/M metagenome (GOLD analysis project Ga0123352, IMG submission 89700) | Labiotermes labralis P1 segment gut microbial communities from Petit-Saut dam, French Guiana - Lab288 P1 | ecosystem: Host-associated > Arthropoda: Insects > Digestive system > Gut ... | reverse complement strand
TGACTAAAGTTATTCTTGTGATCTATGTTTATGATGTGAATGGTATGATGGCAGCATGTCGTTTAATGTATACGATGGTTTTGGATATGGTGTTGCCCGTCTTCCCCGTGTCCTTCGTTAGCTTGGAAGACGGGCAACACCATATCCAAAACCATCGTATACATTAAACGACATGCTGCCATCATACCATTCACATCATAAACATAGATCACAAGAATAACTTTAGTCAAACTACGCAGCTCCCTGATGATGGCTGGAAGAAACAACCGAAACATGTCGGAGAATTATGTATGAATTTTTAAAATGTTTTTAACCAAGTGAGGTTTTATAACGTTCTAATAACAGTGTGCATGTGTTGGTAATTCAAATAAATGTAAACTGCTGCACTATTTAAACCATGAGGGTAACTTGTGTCATATGACATCAAATATTACTGGGGACATGAACGTACCTTACATCACCTATTAGTGGGCCTATGTTCTTGAAAAATGTTCAACTGTCCAAATACAGTTTTATATTACCTTGATCCCATCTTTGATGTCCTCAAGTGAAACGAGGATTACCCCTGAGTTCGAGTCTTCGTCTCTGGCCTGAAGGGCCATTTGCAAACTGTTCAAAGCCACACGTGCATCACCATCACACATCTCAGCCAGCCATGTCACTGTTGCTTCATCTATTAGCACCCTGTATCAAGATTCCATCTGTTATTTGCTTCTCTTGCCAATATGAATATCAGGATTTGCACATAATTCTATCAAGTAAATAATACAATACACATACTGTAATACGTATTATTAATTTTATATAGTTTATTATCCAGACCAACAAATGTACAATATATATATATAAACAATATTTTATATATCCTAAGTACTCCTACATGTTTCAATGCATCTGCATCATCTTCACGGAGTCTTATCCTTCTACTTTGCTAAAGTTGCAAAAATCATTAAGATTAATATTAATCTTACATTAACAGTATTTTATATATTGTAAGCACTCCTACACATTCCAATGTATCTACATCATCTTCAGGGAGTCTTATCCTTCTACTTTGCTAAAGTTACAAAAATCATTAACATTAATCTTAATAAGGATAAGACTCCCTAAAGATGATGCAGATGCACTGAAATATGTAGGAGTGCTGATGATATATAAAATATTGTTAATATATATATGTTGTACATTTGCTGATCTGGATAATAAACTGTACAAGATGCACTGAACATACATACAAATAGTATTATTCACTGTTAATGTGATGATATCATGAGCATTCCACTACACCCAATACCAGTCGTTATGAGAACATATGCCTTTTCCTATCATGTGTTCAACAAGCGTATAAAGTAAATGAATGACAGGAAGGTGGTATCCTTCCATCCACGTTTCATTCCCAAAATGACTGAAAGGATTTTGTCAAAATTTGTTACTGAAAGTCTACGTTACATGCTGCTGGTTGCATTTAATTCTTAGTAGAGAAGAAAGCCTGCAGTATGTGAAAGGCTGTGAAGTTCTAACAAATGAGTCATATGGTGGTCTGAAACATAAACTATACAAAATGAACTGCAATATAGAAGAGTAGAAGGAAATTTCAGAAATTACTCATACAGAACTTATACATAACCTGAACCTGTTTCCACAATACAGGGGTATGTGTAGAGTCAAAATATCCAGTGCCCATTACTAATTATGTAAGTAAAATGCTTTCATTCTTCTCAGGGGCTAATTCTGGCCTGGTTATGGCCACAACTGGTAGCTCTTGGCTGAAGACAGATTCTCACCAACCAATAACAGGAAAGGGGATTGCACACAAATGCAGACTGTTTCAACTCCTTAATGGTCTAAGCCTAATTACCTTGGTATTTTGTCATCAGGTTTGCTAAAATTAATCTTCTCTTCTGCTTTCACAATTTTGGCTCCAATGACTTTGAGCGTCCGTTCTAAAATAGCAACAATATGCTGTGTGTTGAGTTTTTCTAGAACAATGACTCGACAGCGGCTCAGAAGGGCTGAGTTGAGGCTAAAAGAAGGGTTTTCGGTAGTGGCACCAATCAGGGTGATTGTTCCACTCTCAACATGAGGCAGAAAGATGTCCTTTAAAAAAGATATAATTCCAATTGTCAGTAGTGTTCTGGCTGCCTATAAAGGTGTAACAATCTTGAATATTTTGTCTTCAGTATGGGGTAGGGGTACAGTGACTACTGGGCCGTCCTGTATATGAAGTCTGGTGTGTGCACTCACTGCTGACCTGGACACTGGCAAATGGAAAAGCCCCTACCAGATACACAGTGAATCCTGACAAGGCAAAACGAATGTCCAGCTCATAATGTTAACATGTGTCTAATAACAGCATTCAAAGGTACGTGCAAACTGCCACACATAATCTGATACATTTAGCTTACTGGAAAGAACCCCCAACACCAACAAGTGTCTTGCTCAATGAAAGCTTACTGGAAAGAACCCCCAACACCAACAAGTGTCTTGCTCAATGAATAGGCATCTGTTCTGGCTTCCCAAATGCTCAACTGATGCACTAATGTATATGTAACACCTTGGTGAATTAGAATGGAAGCAGGGTTATGGCTTCTTATTATTTTTGCCATGAATATGAAAAGGAACATGTACCATATACTGAAGTGACTTTGTCACGGAAGCTGACATATAGGAAGATAATATCCTAAAGATTGGGCAGAAAATATTATAGCCAAAATATACAGTAATACCTGTTGTAATTTATTAAAGCGATGAATTTCATCCATAAAAAGAATTGTTCGCCTTTTAAAAGATCTGAGTTCATTCTTTGCAATTTTCACTGCATCCTTGACATCATTAACACCCGACATAGTGGCAGACATTGTAACAAATCTTGCTTCTTCATTATCTGTCTTGCACTGGTTTGCTATGATGTAAGCAAGTGTTGTCTGAAAGAAAATAACATTTAGAAATATGCAGTGGCTTGGTTTTATATATTCTACCTGGTAATGAAAATTATCTCATGCATCCTGTCATCCACCCACACACAATGGTAAGTGATAATGGATACAGAACTGGGAAGCTGAAATATCTTCCGCATAGTCCCTGTGCACAAGCAGAACACAGTAAAGGTGCATGAAGGTAGGACATAAAACAGTCCCCAAATTAGCCCTAAATGGAAATTGTCAGCTTCATGATCCAGCCTAGTTACTCCCTGGCAAATAAGACTCCTGTAATGACTGAAGAGGGGGTTGAGTGAACCCCAGACATGGGTGGTGAGCAAAGGGAAAATTCCCTCCCTGTGCCAGAGACTGAACTTGTCAACCATCCTGTAGCCAGTTAACTTACTGAATCATTATTTTAATCCACTGAAAACTGTTGAGAGCTGACCAATGATCTACTAACATATCAGGCTAGTTTTACTCACAAACTGCAAGACCACTGCTTGTCTCCTGTCCGAAACACAAAGCCATACTTCAAACTGAAAGTTACAAAAATGTGAAATGGATTGAACTATCTTAGATCCATTTCCATTAGATAATTTGATCCAATGTGAAGTTGTAGTGATAATCCTGTGAATTCTATAATAACAAATTCCTTGTTTGGTGAAAAATTATTCACTGTTCTTGAGGCTAAAAATAATGAAACACAATGACAAGTCTGACTTAGCACATTTTATTATAAGAAAAGGTAACTACTGCCAACTGTTTCTGATTTTAAGGTGACTGCAAATATCATTGTTCTCTGGGTGTTTGCCCGGCCTCACCTGAGAAACAAAATTAAACTCAACTAAACATAAAAAAGTATTTTGAACAAGAAAAAACACAGTTTCGAGTCCAGTCATCTGTCAGACTGAGGGTTCACAAAACAAATCTGAATGCAAAAACTTACATTATTAAATTAATATATGTGAACTACGAACAAAATTATACACAGGGAACAAAAGTACCACTTACCGCATAGACTCATGAAGTCAATTCTACAGTTCATCGAGTAGCATTAAACATCCTTTAAATGGTATACAGTAAATTGTTTCATATTTCATGTTAATACCTTCCCACATCCTGGTGGTCCCCACAGAATCATGCTTGGTACATCTCTCTTCTGTAGCAACGTCCGTAAAACCTTATCCTGGCCAAGGACATGCTCTTGTCCAAAATAATGTGTTAAATCTGAGGGACGCATCTGTTCTGCCAATGGTACGGGGCTTGTGAAGCTCTGTCGGAAAAAGCTTGAACCACTTGGACTTTGTATTTCCTGTTAAACAGCAATTCTTCTGTGTATTATCATAATTATTCACTATACTGATTTCAAGAGATGGCAAATTTCCCTTCAAAATAACTGGACCTTTCCATCTACTCATAAATGACCACTTAAATAGGTGTGAACAGATTAGGGGAATTGAAATCTTCATCCATCATATCTCTTCAGCAACGAAAAATAAAATGACTGTCATAAGGCTACAATTAATATTAGGACAACATTCCAACTAGAAAAAGTTGAGATGTCAAGTACAATCTCTGATATAAGATATCACAATCAAATCTTGGCAACCATACTGGTTCAATACTACATCCACACTGCAATATTCAACATTAAACTGACGATGTCAATAAAAGAAACCGTCAATTTGTACAGATACGACAGCCGAATTTGTATTCGATATTAAAAATGCAACACACGATACTAAACATACCACTACTTTAGCATGCTGTCAGTTTTTATTTATCAGACCCAAGAGTATACTAATTTTCCAAAAATTTGGGGGCGACCCCAAAATTCTACGTGCCGATTCGGTGACATGACGGAAGTTCCACACCGACGACTCAAATATTAAGCGCCACAGCACCAAATGTAGTCGCCCGTGACTTGTACACCCCTGTTCAAACCAAACTAAGTAAGAAAGAGCTATGTATTTTCATATGTTTTTTACGTCTTTGTATAAGTTACCCGTTATTACATACACTATGGTACTGACGAACACGGTCTTGTTCAACGTGACAATCCATCTTCTGCCTTTTCATGGCTGGGCTTGTCTGTTTATGATCTCCCCCTCTTTTTGTCGATGTCCCATCATTTTCCCCAGAATTGAGAAATATGCACTTATTTGCGTGATTTTCTATTTCTGCAGCTGGGTATTTCTTATAACAAATAGGACAGTTCATACCATCATTGCTCGATGACATGATTTGTTGTGATGGGCACAATCAAACACCATCGAACAACTCCACTGTTTACAATTATAGAGTAAGTCAAACAAATAAGAAACAACTAAGTTCGTCGCTCAACACATCCCAGAAATAAACCGCTCTGTGTATTCAGATTACAGACCGCATACTTCCGCGCATGGATCAGAGTTTCCGCATGTCACAATCACGGAAAACAAGTATGGGCAGTCACCTGCACAGTCATCATCACCTGTGACTGTGTGTGGCCATGGCCATAATTTTCATCAGGACTTCGATTCTATGGTAGCGTTTTTTGAATGAGCTCACCCATCAGATATATATGGTCTGTGCCCATCAGGCAGATCTGACGCAGTGTATTTGGGGTAAGAGAAGCTACGACATTTTGAATGCTTGCTGTCAGATCGTCCTCTTTGCGAGGATTATTATGTTTCTTTTACGTTCCTCACAATTATAAATTGTACGGATGTGGATCTGGCAAACAAGGTCCACTGTTTGTTATTCTGTCATCAAAACATTTTGATCCATGTCAAAAACATTGTGTAAACACCACATACAGTTTTTGGAGGCGTGAGTTGTCTTGCTATTGTCTAGTGCTCAACAATGCATATAATTCGATAATTTCAATGCATAAGACCAAACAAATATTTTAGATGTGCGTTTTAGTACAAAGGCGTAGCTAACGTATAGGAAGGATATGTGAAACTTGAGGGCTCAAATACAGGAGGCCTGCAAGCATATCGGAACGACAAAATATTCTTTTTTATATATTGAAAATATTCGTAATTTAAGAATTGACACATTAACTGAGCACCATTCGGACGAATTTAATGTAATCACGAAAATTCCAACATGAAAAAAGACTTAGATAAACAACTGTTTGCAAGTCAAGACTACGCAGTTTTATAAAAAGTGATTTTGAACATGGACGCGGATAGGGCCCGTAGGTAAGCTTTACAAAGGGACCCAAAAACCCTAACCTAAGCCACTGGTCCAATCACAGCACTTTCTGCGTATTTCGAGTTGAGCATGAACACTGTAGGAATATACCATCAGAATAATTACGTGTATTGCTGCCAGTATATTAATATGTAAGTGTCAGGTTGGAAAATTAGTATGTCCATTAAACTACCGTTACGTGGAAGTCAACGACCTGTCTGACGTACGAAGTGACATGGCGCGGGTCGAGTGCTTGTGAAAGAAGTTAAGGGAACTGAGCATACATTTAGGTTTCGTAAAATGGAACTAGAAAAGCGTAATAAGAAAATACCGAGCGCAGTTAAGTCAACGAGGAAATGTGTGAAAGGGAAGTCAATCTCAAGTGTACATGAAGAGAAATTGTGTTTCGAAGATGCAGGCGGATGTCTAGAAAAAGGGGCGGAGTGCTTGGACCCACAGTCAAATATACATACCGATGGATCCCCAACGTTTGAACGAGCTGAGGTGAAAATTCGGATTGCATACAGTATATTTAATTATGGAGATGCTGTTGTAGTGTTCGGAAAGTGCATTCTGAAAGTTAATTGTCTGTCAATGTGTTTGACAAGGTAGAACAACAGTATCTTACGGTTACAGTATTTACGTGCATTCATTGTGAAAGCGAAGCCGGTGATAGTGATTAATTGCTCTTAAAATTATCTTTGAGATTTTTTAATTTTAACTGGCAGTTAACTATTAAAACACATTCAATTCCAAGTACTATTATTCTTTTTACTGTAGTGGTTACTTTGTATACTACCAAGTTTGGCTTTCAAAAATTCTACCTTCTGCCTTCAGAGCGTATTTCTGTTTTGTATGAATCTCAGAACAAACTGCGATTGTTTACACTTACACCAACCCTCTGTAAATGCGACAAAATACCAGAAGAGATTACACTGTGTGGGTGTTAAGGTGTTTAACATGCTTCCCTTTTACATAAAAGCAGAGTCTGATAATCCAAAAAAATTTAAAGCATTGTTACAAAAATACTTATGTGAAAATTCCTTTTATTTCCTGAATGAATATTTTGAACTCCATAGTTAAATTATGACATATGATCTGAATTGACACATAAGGGCTTTGGGACACATGTTCCTACTCTTTACTTGCAAGTCTGTATTATAAATATGTTAATATATATCCACCCACTTTCTGTAATGAAGGAAAATTTCCTACTTAAAGAGTACTTCTAATTGCTTCTAACTTACCCCACAATTTTTATTTTTATGTTTACTTTTACTTTTTTAATTTTAATTTTTATCCTTATTATATTTTATTACAGTAAACAATTCGTATTGTCCTATGATATTTATTATACTAAATAACCATGTGATTGTTGTACACACTTGTGTTGATGTCACCCCTTAATCCCAGCAAATATGACGATTTCCATATCCATATGGCTTATGTAATCCTGTACAGATTTATGGAAGGAAAATAAATGATATGGTATGATACTTATGCAGGACTAACTGATCGGCTTAAATAACTGAAACGGCATTTACTCTGCAGTGTGGACTGAAGTTTACAATGTTATCAGGTTAAATTTCATTGTTACAAGGCTAACCTACTGATATGTATCTTCTGTAATTATTTAAATAAGAAATCAGTTGGAAATAGAAACTATTCTTTAATCCCTGAGTCTGATGTATAACAATGACATTTATTTACTAATATCAAACCATCTGCAGTTTATTCCCCACAAACATAGGCGTAACTTGGGGGGAAGGGGTGGAGGCAAATGCCCTCCCCTCAGTGTTTTTTCTAACTAAGAATAGTATTTTTTGGCTTTTGAGTTGAAGAGGCACAAATAAAAAAAGATGGGGTGAGAAAGGGGGAAAGGGGTGTATGTATATTAAGGACTGGTTCAAACCAGTCTTCCCCCTCTTTCTAACTTGATTGCTTCATTAAGTTACTAAACATCCCTGGTCTGTTTTTCCTCCCCACACCTATATGTTATTAGCCAGGTTATGCCTATGCCCACATACACCTCCAAAGACATTTGCACGTTCAACAGAAGCAATATTTTAGATTGAACATGCCTGTACAATGATGTTATACATACACCTGAATTTTGGTATGCTCTTTACATCTTATCTGATGGAAAGAAACTTGTTATGAGTACAGTAAGTGACATCATGTATGCTGAGTTACATGTGCAAACTTGAAGCCTAACCTTGGTACTGTCAAGATGAGAGTTAGGCATTGTATAAACTGGTTACAACAGTTGGGCCTAAGAACAAATCCAATGCATAACCAAGGTTGAAGTACACACAAAATGAAGGATAACCTTAGCTTATAGACACACAAATCCAAGCATAACCTTGGTTTACACACACACACACACACACACATACACACAATGTTGTTTACACTGAGGTTGGTGCACTAAATGTGATTACTAAATGTGAAGGTAATTAGACTTATACCATTCAGCTGTTGCAACAGCCTGCTTAACCTTTTGGCACCGGAATTATTTTTTTTAAATTTTAGCACACACTGTATATAAAATGTGAATAATACAGGAACAAAATAAGTTAGAATTATGAAACAAACTGCATTTTGAAGTGAAAAAGACGGAGAGTATATACAATGTTTAAAATATTTAGTACCTGCATTTTCTGAATAAATATATAAAATGCAACTTTAGAGGTTAGCAGTGCGGTACGACCACTATAGTTGACATTAGGCGTCAAAAGGTTAAATACTTAGTCCAGTGTGACAGTCACTTCCTGACTGTCAATAAGGGCCTGTGTTTGTCTCAGAGCTACCAGTTTGCCAAATGCCACTCCAGAATTACTCCATGTAAATAATAAAAGCAGTTTACTTGTATATACATTTGAATAGGCATTAAATACATGGTATGTCTACACATACACTGCATTGTTTAAACAGTGTCAAGGTGTGGCGCACAGGTTCTTTGTGAGTCATTCCTGAAGTCAGTTCTCCTCCTACCTTTCTGTACGTGGGTTCCTGTTATGAAATTAGTACTTCAGACGACCACACAAATAAAATCCACATGGCTTAAGATCAGTCAAGCTTGCCTTTACAACCTAGTACCCCTTTTATTCGTCTTCTCTTCAGTTAGCAGGCAACATTTTTTTTTATTATGCAGTAATATAGCAGACATAACTTTCTTATTAAGTTTTTGTGCCTAGAATTGTGACCCCAAAAGATGTGGTACAAGATTTGCTGTAACATTCTGTAACAGAACCACATCCTTCTCCAGTAGTGTCAGTACACATTGTTTACCTGTATATGAAGGCAGCCATTCTCAGTGAAATTTGAATTGCTGAAAACAATTTTAGACATGATTTTCTGACTGAAGCTTTGATTAGGTCCATGTATATGTTTCAGGGTGATGGAGAATCTATTCCTGAAAAGGGTATAGAATATTCATATTCAGCTGGCAGTAACATGATCTTTAACTCCTCAGCCCGAAGATTTAATGTCCATATAGAACTTGACGTAATGTCACTAATGCTTTTTCTGGCAGGACTTATGACACGGATGTATAGATTAGAGGAACCACGGAGCATAGTGTAAGTTATTTTTTTTCAGAGGGTGTTTTTTGTTATTAAGCCTGTAGTGCTGAAAGAAACTTTTAGTTTTCATGCACCTGAACTCATTGGCCAAGAACATATGAAGGAATGGGTGGCCATTTAAATTCCAGGTGTTTTGCAGACTATACTGGATACATAATTCTGGTATCAAAGGGCTAACTTTTATGGTGTGGGAGTTTAAATAAGTTGCAGTCATTTGAGGATTAATGATGTTTATATGCTGTAAATTGACACACATTGTAAACTGTACAGAGTGAGATAGTTAAGTTCCTGGGATGCCTGTGTAGATATTGCTAAGCATAGCTTTTATGTGACCCCTTGTTTCTCTATTGCAGTTTTGATGAACTTCATTATGGAAAATATGTGAGTCTGTATATGAAAAGGACATTCTTCTTTGATTCTCACCCACCATTTGGGAAACAGCTAATAGCTGCTGTGGCATATTTAGCTGGGTTTGATGGTAAGAGGCTTTTTTGTTTTAAATATTTAGCGCTACAAAGGAAATCTGTGTGTCATCATTGTTGAAAATATGAGACCTTTTTGTCCTGATATAAATTTTACACAGTGATGTATTACAATCCTTGTAAAGTCTTTTTTAGGCTTTAATTAACACCATGGAGCAGAGTCCTTCTTGAGAATTTAATAGTTTCTCATCCAGTCAAATTTCCCACATTTCATTGAATCTGTAGATTCATTACCATGTTCACAAGAGCTCACCAGTTGTTTGTGTACTAGGCCAGATGAATGCAGTCCATGCCCTCCCTTCCCAAATCTTTTGGAACCACATTAATGCTATCCTCTGTTCTGTGTGTAGGTTTTCCATGTGGTTCTTTCCTTCATTTTTCTCCAGCAATACCATCTATGTGTTTATATTCTCCATATACTTTCAAAGTGTATTATATTGTGTAGTGGCTTTAGGTGATTGTGTCAGTGCTCATTCTTCCAGTTTGTTTGTACTTTTGTATTTAGGGTGACTCATAAAATGTCTGCCAAACTTCAGGTGGTTATTTATTCAGTGGGTATCATGAGTGAAAAATGTTATATCAATATGGGACATAATTTCAATTATTGTGTTGTTGTATAGTTACATTTACCATGAAGTATAACATAATGAATGTACTTATGTGGCTTGGTGCTTGAAATTTCCTCCTGCATTGACTATGCACAAGTGAGTTCATTTTAACTTTTATCGTATGGCATTTAATTTAGTCTTCGTGCCCCCGGTACGGTGTTTATATTAGACAACCCATTAAATAGTTGTGCGTGGTTGCCTATAAACGTTTGTAAATTATGAACTGAAGGTGATGAAACAATTAAATAATCTGCATTGTTGTGAATAAATCAGAGATATTTCAGTTCAAGAAAAGTTTCAGTACAGAGGCGTACCGAGGGGGGGGGGGTGTTGGGGTGTAAACCCCCCCCGAAATTCGGGAGGCCCTCCAAAATCGTGCCAAACACAACCCAACTGAGAAAACTGTTAAAAATTGCTGAATTTCGGACGCCAACACCCCAAGATGTTCGGAAAAAAGGCAGCAAAATTCCAAAACTACCTAGGTTCGCAATTGTTTTACATTAGCAATGACAAATAAATTGGTTGTCATCATAAATAGTCTTAAAGTACCAAAAATTAAGAAAATTTTATGATATGAAATGAAATTTCTTATACCAAATTACAGCTGCCTCCAGAAC
>Ga0123352_10017585_pt1 | contig 11393 bp, 6 predicted proteins | sample TergutLab28metaG_FD_89700 | JGI IMG/M metagenome (GOLD analysis project Ga0123352, IMG submission 89700) | Labiotermes labralis P1 segment gut microbial communities from Petit-Saut dam, French Guiana - Lab288 P1 | ecosystem: Host-associated > Arthropoda: Insects > Digestive system > Gut ... | reverse complement strand
TTATGTTTGGGTGCTGTGTTTTTTTTTTTTTTTTTTTTGTGTTTTTGTCCGTTTGGGTGTTTTGTGGTTTTGGGGGGGGGGGGTGACTGCAAGGGTGATAGGAGTACTGAGCTGCTAGTGTCTTCCTTCACAATGTTTCCCTGAAGATATCAGCAACACGCTCCTTCGGAACTTTGGTAGGTCTATATAGAAAAATGAGACAGTCTACCCCAAAAGTAGAAAATCATTAGACAGCACTTTGCAAACGTTGGCAAGCAGGAAGTTTAACACTCATCTCGGCTCAAAATGTTTGGCTGTGTTCAGCCAAATTTCCTGTTCTTGGGATAATACAGACTTAAAAAAGTTAAAGCATGTACATACATCAACCGCAGCCCAAGACCCTCACTTAGTACGATACCAGGACTGCCATAACATAATTATGACTCTGCATGTAGTCCTTGTCTATAAAAATCGTGTACTGCATTTTCTAACCTAATGAATTTACATGTGCGGAAGTGCTCGGAAAACACATATAAGTTCATAACAAAGGTGCACAAAGGATGCTCCTTCAAGCTGTATTAAAGGTAACCAGGTAACAACTTCCATGTTTATATGCTACACGCTATGTTGTACAAGTTCCTGTTGGGAGTGACGAACTGTCAGGAATTCATTGGTACGCACTAATGGATAAGCATACATCAGTATCGCCTTACGCTACACGCTACTGCAAAACCACATATCAGCATAATACTGTGCTACATACTACTGTGTAAACATACATCAGTACCAGTCTAATGTTCAGCGAACCTTCCGAGTTATGACATGAACTTCCAGACAAATTTGTCCACACCTACGCACTGCCCATCTCAAGTAACACCAACAAATTAAATCACATAATCATAATTTAACGACTCGAATCCTCACGCCGCAATGTCAACCAGCACGACAACCCATTCTACAGGGACACACACTGGTGCGCCATTAGGCACCTCTGATAGACACAGTGGAACAGTTACCAAAATACAGAATCAGCTTCCCACAACGTTAGCAACAGACATGAACCAGTGACAGATTTCAGAATAAAACTCTAAATTTATCAACGCAGCTTTTTAACAGGCTTAATAATTAAACTCTCAGAGGGACCACTTCAAGTTGTAACATCACAGAACCAAGTAATATAAAGTGTCCAATAACCTCTGGGGCGGTCTCAGTGGCCGAGCGGTCTAAGGCGTAGGTCTGCGGCCGCTCGTCGGCAGAGATTGTGGGTTCATCATCGGCGGCATGATTGTTTGTCTGTTGTAAGTATTGTGTGTTGTCGGGTAGAGAGGTCTCTGTGACGAGCTTATCACTCGTCCTGAGGAGTCCTACCGACTGTGGTATGTTGATGTGTGTGATCTAGAAATCTCGTGAATGAGGAGGCCCTGGACCACTGGGGGCTGTGGCGCCAAGAACAAACAAACCTATGGACATTTCAATATATGGATACGAAACATGCTGTCTCTACGAGTAGCCAGAATATGCATGTCGACGGGAGCTGAACAATGAATGGCAATACAATCCATAAAATTTAGTAAAAACAGGATATGACTAACATACACAGACACAATATGAAAATTCTGTACCTATTACTTAATTTCAACAGTGAAAGCCAAGTGGGTCGTTTTTATTGTAACAGAAAGGACGTCAAGACTTGGGATCCTTCCAGCAGTACCTGGATTTTCTCCCTGACGTTGGCCGATAAACGTATTTGAAATATAAAAATTGTGTTGTATAATATATTATATAACGCCAGTACACAACAGCATCAATATAGTAAATAATGTATGCAATAGATTACACTGTGGCTACATGTTTCGACCGCGAGCGGTCATCATCAGGCCAATAAAGAACATCTGTTAAAGGTACAGAAAGGTAGTACTCAATGGGATCCCATTTCGTTTACATTTGTGGGCCTCAATATGGTTGCTATTGAGGCTACTGAGGCCCACAACAGACACAGCATTTGAAGATATTTTTCTATTTGATTACCGCTCAAATTTTAATAGTTTTAAATGTAAACAAGAACTCTTCATACATTATTTTATATTCCAAATGTAAACGAAATGGGACCCCATTGAGTACTACTTTTCTGTACCTTTAACAATGTTCTTTATTGGCCTGATGATGACCGCTCGCGGTCGAAACATGCAGCCACAGTGTAATCTATTGCATACATTATTTACTATATTGATGTTGTTGTGTACTGACGTTATATAATATATTATACAATTGTTATTGCACAACGGGATGGCTTCTGTCAAAAAAAATTTTTAAAAAATAAAAATTGTGTGCTTTGTTGGCTGCACTGTTAGTTAAAGATTTATTACAAAATTACGTTCCCAATACGATTTTCATTATGGGTTTTGCCGTCTACCACATTTCATCGCTCCATGTATAGTCTCCGTATTCTTTGGCTCACCTCCTTTCTTTCAAAGATTCCATCTCTCTATGCGGGTTCCCAGTAACTCCAAACACAACGCCCGAGGGATTTCTCTTCTAACCCAAGCGTCCTACACTCCCTATTCATGAAACTGTGGTGCTGTGCTTGTGTGTCAACTTACCACACGACATTAGTACACAAAGGCTCCCAAGTCATTATGGCCAAATTTCCAGGCCACAAAGCAACACAAAATAACAAAAACAAAAATCTACCTTTTCTCCTCACAAGCATTCATACTATTTCTCTCAAAATTTTAATGTAGACAGTAGGGAATATTTCATGGCATCTGAACCTCATACTCCAAATCTTACTCAAAGACGCATATTACTGTAATAACTCCCTTTTCATTTACATATTCATCGTACGTTAATTAAAGTTTAAACATATATACAGTCTCAACCAAATATTATTCTGGTGACAAAAAACACGTCCTAGAAGCGAATAATTAACATACAAGATTCAATTCTTTTGTGGTTTGAAGATGGTGTAAGATATTTCGAAGAACTCTTCATATGTCATAATTTTCCCATCGTCTATTACAGTGTTTCTCAACCTTCGTGAGACCGCGGCCCGGTAAATTCTTTTTTCATGAGACGAGGGCCTGGTTCCAACAAATTTACTCGCAAATACCTTACCAAATTTTTTTTAAGTTCATACATTAAAATAACATTAAGTACTAATAATTAATTATGGCATAATCATAAAAAGCATTAGTACACTTATGTATACGGTGTGGCATGGTGACAAATATAAAATTACATTTAAATTACTTATCAATCACTGGACTTATGAAATCATGTAGCATATTGTAATTCCTCAGGCCAACATCTGGGTCTGAGCTTTTCGACACATTCACGAATATTATTCTCCTCAGAATATTTCCATTATGAAATACTTATTCATGAAAAATTCTTAGAAAACTAAAATGACAAACTCCAGGAGAACTTCTCGCGGTCCGATATAATTGATGCCAGGGACCGGTACCGGGTCGCGGCCCGGCGGTTGAGAAACACTGGTCTATTACATATTTGAAGCACTACGCTTCCGAAGCTGTTCCAGCTACCATCCTCAGGCGCAAACATAGTTGGTGGACCATGTAGAAGGAGCTACTCTCATTTACTAGACACTTCAGTCACTTCAATTGGCCAAGACATGCCCCCACAAAGATCTGGTTTCCGACAAATCTTGGAAAGTTGAACTGATTACTGTGCCCAATGATTGACAAGAGCTCTTCTTAAGGGGTCCACCCGACAGATTACTATCTGAGGACCGAAGCACAGCTGGCTTCGGAAAAGCAGTGTTTTAATTATGCACAGATAACAGAAGACAGAAAATTCCAAAATAGGAGAGTAGTTCGAAATATGGAATATCTTGACGCAGCCGAGAAGATAATATTCAGGTGATCTTCGAGAAATATGGCGCTTGTGTTTGTGTGTGTGTGTGTGTGTGAGTGTGTGTAATGGATTCGTATGGTTCAAAACAAGTACAGGAGGAGAGTACCTGCGCAGTCAGATAGTGACAGACGCGAGTTAACTTAGCAGCACGATGCACCACGTAATCCTCAACAGCTGTCATGAAACATAATTACACGAATTTCGTCAGCCTAATACTTCAACTCTTATTACATTTGTATTCGTAGCACTCCAAGACCTGGTGAGAACAGTGCAACTGGTTGGCAGTCACCCTTCACACTGCCGAATAAAACAGTAAAAAACTTGAAAATGCCTTAATTTTGTTGTATGATTGTATGTATAGCATATAAGCACACTGATTTCACGTAAAATGTATGTTTTATTTGTTGCAAAGTGCCACTTGTCCAAATCGTAGCTAAATTAGATACCGCCTGTCAAGTTTGGAGTAAAGGTAAAGGTAAAGTTCACACTAGAACAGGCCACGAAGGCGCAGAGGGGAAGCAGAGGTACTCTACTCTTTCTTTGACAGCGGCGATAGAAGAGGAGGGTTGTCAACGCCACGCACCGGCCGCTTTACCCCCAGGAATGACCCGGTACTCATTATACAGGTGGCTGGGTGGGCCCCATTGTCGGTCTGGACAGTTGCGGAAAATCTCGCCCCCGCCGGAATTCGATCCCCGGACAATCCAGCCCGTACCCACTTGCTATACCAACTACGCTGTCAAGTGTGGAGTAATGAACTGATTTTCGTGTATTATAAACCATGACTATAATCAGACTGTTTGTATAGTAACAAACTTTGTTCTGATATTGCCACTTTGTGACTCAGTTGTAGTTCTGAAATACAGTTAACCGTCGTCCAACGCGGGGACACGTCCGTCGTGAAGTGGCACTTTCGCTTCATACGCGCTAAACGAACTTAATATTATATGGGGTTCATGGGAAAATGGGAATGCAGCTGCGGGAAGTAAATAAATAATAAATACACACATATAGTATAATATTTATGTGTATAATATTGTTTGTAGAGACTAAACGTAGGGGAGGAGAGGGGGGGTGAGGGAAGTGCGGGATGACAGTTGAGCTGAATGTTTGTACTGGAACATATGCTAAATGAAACAAACCAAGCAGCTTATACAAATACATACACGCAAAACATAAACCGACCGTAACTTTTAAAATGTAGCATGCTGCCACAGTGCATTCGGCACAACGCCTATAACCGAATTTTCCGCGCTCAAGTAATTATAGGCATTTATATTCACGCGAGTAATCGAATGCCCGTTGGACTCATCCAGGTTGGAGACTGGCTTTACTAATTTCGGAAGTCCGTTTATTGTCTAAAAGCAAGTGCATAAAAAAATTTGACCAGCATCGTGTGTCTTGCCTTTTATTTTGTCCGGCAACTTAAATAATTACATCGGTACCAATGATCAATTCTGAATGATTTTCATACAACAATTTCAACAAGCGTGAGGTTTGTCAACGCGAAATTTTAACCCGTTACATTTTTGGATAGGCCCCACACACTTATAAACTCAGACATGTGGAAGTTATTACAGTAATTTTCGCGGCGTTACGCAACGCAATAAGGTCCAAGTTAGCAAGTAGGGTTTCTCGCTTCATAAGGTGGCAACCCCAAGTTGTAGCATTCAGAGAGATAAGACGAAGTCAATACAGAAACCATCAATGGCAACCACTTCACCACATTTAAACTCAGATCTAACACTCAACTACACAAAGGAAAGTTAAACTAACAGCACGGCTGACAATAACTTGCGCTGGCACCAGAATGTCCCATCTCATACGTACGTCTACCAGCGAAGACGCTCATCGATTTCCTTGCCCTCTTCTTGTTGCTGTCGTATGTACAGTCTGTTCCACAAAGAATGGTTTCACCATTGGACATAATGCCATTAATTTGAAAAAAAGCATGTTCACTCGTGTGTCTACCTTTTCAAATGCATGACTTTGTGAATTCATATCGTCAGATAACTACACTTACCATCTGGAAAATCGCTCAACACTGAAATAAAATCTTAACGTTAACCATTACTGTAAAACTTTTAAAATTATCGAATTAAAAGATAACTTGTTTCTTGTCTGTATGAACAAGAACTTCATATTCAAGCAGCGATGCTGCCCAGCCTGATACTGTAAGACCGGCGTAATATACGGGCAGGGAGAAACCACCCAACACCTTCTATACGTAAGCATTACGAGAATCTTGGGAAGGTTCTTACCCGATCCCCGTCTAAGTATTGTGGACTGGTAAGTACTAACTTATTCCCCAGTCCTTCCAGAAGCTCTGTGGACCGTAGCTACTGGGCCTCTCACCTAATGGTGAGTCGGTTCGTGTACTCTTGAGTGCTACTGCCATAATTAACTTAACCGCCCGCCGGAAAATTCATGCAGTGTAAACCACCGCCGTAGGACTGCACACACCGTCCAGACGGGTGCTCTGATGACTAGTGTTAACCAGTGGTGGATAAAATTAGCTTAACCTATGAAACGATGTAAAGAAAGATTATGGCAGAGAGTGTCTGCGCATGAATCTCGGAATCTCAACTACATCACACAGCGAGGAACGTTGGCTTTCAACGGTGCAATTTTCCACACAAAATCAAAGACCTTATCGACCCTACGAGGAATTAATTTGCTATTCCCTTTCCCGTTCCCCCTACGTAAATGCACAAGTCGAGTTCATTAAAACATTCTTAATAACAGTTTACGATCCTCCGGTGCCTTGTACCAAATTTGTCTTCTATGGTTAGATATAAACCTATGGTCTGTGGGTTTATTTCTTTATACCAAACAATAGATGCAAACTTTCTTCTAAATTTCCACGTCTGTTAACAGGTGTAGAAATGTAGAAGAGAAACAAAAATTTACCATACTATAATAGAGGTGAACCAATCCAAACTGTGGGTTCGAATCCCGCCGCGGTCAAGGATGTCTGTCTCTTGCGAGTGTGGTGTACAGGTCTCTGCGACTAGCTGATAACTCGTCCAGAGGAGTTCTACCGACTGTGGTGATCGTTGTGTGTGATCTATAAACCTCATGAATGAGGAGGCCATAGCCCGCGTTAGGCTGCAGCGCCACAAGGAAAATATATACTAAAGATGACATCACACTACCCTGTCTGTCTCACACTACCTTACCTCATAACAGTACGTAAATGATGAGGACAATGGCGCATGACACTCTTATACACTATGTTTCTCACATCTCCAGTCGCCAGGTATCCAAAAACACCTTATGAATCTGATCAGCTCGGTTATGTTCAGTACAATCCGCTGACTGAGCAGATCCTTACTGCCATTTCACAAGGCTGGTCGCTTTTTCTAAATACAATTAACGGAACAAGTGGATATGGAAGATTTTCTACAGTCTAGTCCACTACTATACCATATGCATAACCTGACACTATCAGGAGCCTGTCGTTATTTCGACTCCTTCGTGTCGTCCATCGGGCTGATTTATTCAATTTCTGAATACATCAGTTCCTTCGATGATATTCGTTACGTGTTAAGACCAAAGAGAAGTGTGATGGAAAGTTTAACATTTAAATGTCCGTGCATCGCTAATATATTCTCAGAGTACAATCAACAAGATGCAACCTTTCTCAAATTTATTTATTTCTGTAAGACGCTCTACATGTTTCAGGCGGGTTTTCCGTCTATCATCAGGAGCATAAAACTGCACATACAGCTTCAGGCATTTGTAGACCGTTACTGCTATCTGCCGCTAGCCTGCAAGCTATCGGCAGATAGCAGTAACGGTCTACAAATGCCTGACGCTGTATGTGCAGTTTTATGCTCCTGATGATAGACGGAAAACCCGTCTGAAACATGTAGAGCGTCTTACAGAAATAAATAAATTTGAGATAGGTTGCATCTTGTTGGTTGTACTCTGAGAATGTAATAGAAAGATTTGTGTGTAATACAGGATCTCCATATACCGTGGAAGTTTCAAACTTATGGAACAGAAAAATCTCCTCTCATTATTATTATTATTGTTATTGCGCCCTATAACAGGCCATAAAGGCCCAGATGGGGTAGTAGAGGTGTCAGAGGTGTCATTATACTCTTTCTTTAGCCTCGGCGCTAGATGGAGATGGGTGATCAAACCCACGCCCTGGACGCTTTACCCCCGGGAAAAAGCCCCTATACACATTGTACAGGAGGCTGGGTGGGACCCAGGGCCGGTCTGGACGGGTGCGAAAAATCTCTCCCCCACAGAAATTCGATCCCCGGACCGTCCATCCTGTAGTGAGTCACTATTATTATTATTATTATTAATTTTATTATTAAAATTTAAAAATATATTCGACGAAGAACAGAATATTTTACTTCGTTGTGAGTTCCATTTCTACAGTTCCGCATATATCCATTCTAGTCGGCGCGCTCCAAAGTGTCTATCTCTTCTGATATTTTTTTTCCGATAACTACTGTAGCGACGTCATTTTTGACAAGTACACGTTCACATTTAACCCGTCCTCCGCAAAAATAAACGTAATGACTTTATACCCGGCTAACTGGGGGAGGGCGTCAAAGTCCACCTTCTACTGCTCACACTCACTCGCTCACTCAGTCACACTCACACACATTCATAAAGGAAACCCCGACACGGCGCCTCTCGACATAGCGCCACTCTCATTTGCCGCTCGTGATAGAAAGCAGAAATTACCTAGTTTAAAGTATTTCGATTTACCGCCACAAATAGCGGCAAACAAAGACTGGCACTATATCGGGGTTAGACTGTACTGATATTTGCAACCAGGATATTTGTATGTGAAGAATTTTTTTCGCACAATCGGAAGCAGATATTCGGATGCCGGTTCACAAACTGTGCTGAGGCTATCGTATAAATCACAGAGGAAGCGAAGAAACATCCAGTAAGCTTGCCAGTGTAGTGTTCAATACTGATAGATGGGGGTACAAACGCGGTGTGGCTTTCAGGGTGGCCTCTGCAAGACCAACCACGTGACTATATCCGAATAGAAAATCAACCTAAAACCACAACTGCGCATAACGCAGCCCAGTCTGCCTCATGTGGTGCAATCGGGACGTCACATAGAGAAACACAACATGAATCTCGAATCATGTACCTATTTAAGAATTGATACCAACCCTCATCAGGGCAGCTTGATGAATTTTGACATTCACGGTTACAGCGGTGGTAGGCCTGCAGAATCGAAAGTGCAACGGACAGTAATATACATAACGGAGGACAAAATTACATTGATCTTGGGTCAGCACGGTGTAACAGCTAGCTGTACTAGTCTGGGCATCATTGCTAGTATGATCATGTTCGCAACGTCATAAGTTGAAACTCCCGTATTATTCTAACTGGTGTTTTGTACGGGAGTGAAACTTGGTCTCTCGCACTGCAGGACGAATATGGATTGAGAGTAGATGAGTAGAGGCTGTAGAGAAAAATGTGACATGGATGATAATGAACGATAGTATGCAGGCCATATGTCTCTGGATACGGTCCAGCATCGGGATTCTTTTAAAGGAAAAAAAAAGCAGCGATGAATTTGCATGTTCCAGAAAAGACAGGAATATTATTGACCAGATTGACCAATACCAGCTTTCAATGGCCCCGCTTCATGGTGTTAAAGTGCCAAGATAGTTTTTCACTAAAAGTACCGTATCTAGAGTACACTTACATGAGTTATATATTCTACTATGTACACAAACACACACACACACACACACACAGTGCACGCGCGCGTGTGTGTGACTCTGCCAAAATTCTGAAGATTAACTGAAGAATAAAATCCAACTAGATGCCACTTTATATTTTATTGTACTTCTTATAGGTTCAACATGTTTCGAGCATTACTATGCCCATCGTTAGGAGCTCGCGACTATGATGTTGTTTACCACATTGGTGGTGTCGTTCTTGGTTTGCTGTATGTTGGAGGTTAGGTGCAGTTAGGCTGGAGTGGTGTCCGGGTCGCAGGCCTGCAACCCGGACACCACTCCAGCCTAACTGCACCTAACCTCCAACATACAGCAAACCAAGAACGACACTACCAATGTGGTACACAACAACATAGTCGCGAGCTCCTGATGATGGGCATAGTAATGCTCGAAACATGTTGAGTCTATAAGAAGTACAATAAAATATCAAGTGGCATCTAGTTGGTTTTTTTATTCTTCAGTTATCACAATGATGCATCGTCCAATAAACAACAGATTCTGAAGATTAAATCAGTAACCTTATCACCCACTTACGTAGGAGATATCATGAAACGGGGTCCAAGGTACAAGAAGGGGTCCACTTCAAGGAAGCCCCTATTTATTATTTGTAACGAAAGTTAAAAGTAATTTTTAACACCGATCAAATTAACGCCATGCTGCCAGTTTGTGACAGCTGACATGTGACTGTGAATCGCATGTTTGGGAAGTAACACAACTACAAGGAGTCCTTCCGCCACGATTTCTTCAGGTTATTTCAAATGAAATTCTTATCGGATGTGGCGCCAAGCTCTCAAGGATTTAATCCACTGAAACAGGATAGAGCTAATTACTGCGCGGACGCACTGCCGGCAGTTGATTGCTGGCCACCGACCTTCAAAACGTAATGGACTTCATAGCACAAAATATTCATCTTATTTAATTGCAAGATTAGAATATGTAAGGTACGGGGGACCCAGTTGGTATCCTTAACCCGAGGCTTACAGATTTCAATTGATACCACTGATTAAAGCGTCAGCATCCAGCAAGTAAGATGTATTCTATCGTACGTACCAACATGCCAAGAAATCTCACAGTTTGCAGCACGTGAAGAGCGTAGGCCTACTTGTAACAGAAAACTGAAGAATAAAATCTAACTAGATGCCACTTATTACTTTATTATGCTTAAGTCAGGCTCAACGTGTTTCGGGCACCAATATGCCCATCATCAGGAGCTCACGACGATAGCGTTGGTTACAACATAGGCCGTCCGGTTCTGTAAAGATGTATGAAGTGGCGTTAGTGTAAGTTTTGGTATTCGTGGTGTGTATTAGGTGCGAAATTTTTTGTAGTTTTTTGTCGAGTGATCATAGTTGGTAGAAAGTGGCATCTAGCTGGATTTTATTCTTCATTTATCCAGATGATGCACGGTCCAGTACACATCAAATCTACCTGTAACAGGCCCACACACTGTGCCGAATTTCGAAAGTAATGAAAGTGTAATGGAATAAAATATTTCTCAATAAATATTTTCGTTCACTCAAGTTCAAACATAACTTGTTTATTGAACACTCATGAACACAGATCAAACAACCTATGTCTTACAAAGACCGAACTTCTTATCCTTTTTCTTGGAGGGAGGAGTGTGTACATTATATGGACATGACCTCACCGGCCAAACCGGTGCAGCCGGTTATACTTCTGACGTATATTCGGACGTTACCCCTTTAGAACCTCGACCATAACACTGACTATTCCACATAAGGAATTACATAATTTCATTAACGGCCCCCCCCCACACACACACACACACACACACACAAAAAGTCGGAAGAG
>Ga0123352_10017581_pt1 | contig 11395 bp, 7 predicted proteins | sample TergutLab28metaG_FD_89700 | JGI IMG/M metagenome (GOLD analysis project Ga0123352, IMG submission 89700) | Labiotermes labralis P1 segment gut microbial communities from Petit-Saut dam, French Guiana - Lab288 P1 | ecosystem: Host-associated > Arthropoda: Insects > Digestive system > Gut ... | reverse complement strand
TCGCAACGGGGGATGAACACAGGCCGAACCAGACGGACATAACATAAACAAAACTGTAAGTACTGCAATAATACGATGCTGACTCACCTATTCCAGGTTACTTGATATCCACCAAAATTCTTGGGGAATAAAAATCAGCTTATACTTTTGTATATTTCACAGGCATGCTACCAGATAACCTCGTATACAGTCTGTCTTAGTAAATTCATTCCTACACTAATTTACGCTCCCTGAGGATGATCCCATAGAGGGATTGAAACATGTAAAGGAGAAATTTTAAATCCATTTTAATCAGATAATGTGGTTTTAATGGTCTGACAAATACGTGCAATTAGTTGGTTTTAATAAATATTGTTATCACATTGCACTGTAATAAAATGAAAAGAAAAAAACTGCATCTGTGTTTTATGCCTGTCATGTGAAACGTAATATAAAATCTTTTTTTTTTGTTTTGTTTTGCTGGAAGGTCAAAATCAACCAACATAGCAAGTTTTATGTATAGAATGGGCGTTGATGTATAATGACATTCATTCTCAACCTTCCACAAATTTAAACACAGAGAATACATATAAAAAATACACAAACCTATGCAAAGATGTATTGTTAATACAGCGCCTATGTTCGTTTAGAGTAGTGTGTGGTGATACATCGAAAGTGGCATTATATACAAAATCTTAAGGCGAAATTTGCTATACTTCAGAAGAATATTCGTTATGTTCGTTGACGTCGATATAACCAAGCATGCTTTTTTCCGAAGTTGAACTTTTAGCGGGATAATAGATTGCGGACACAGATGAAAGCATTGGTACTGATTCTGGTGAGCAAGAAGATGGTGCAGTGTTGCTGGACGTTGGTGATAACAGTGGTGTGGATGATACTGCGTTGTCAGTGTCAATAATATTCTATGGGAGGACGTGGACAATTACATCGGACAACGAGAATCTTTCAGTGTAGTTAGTGGACCTAAAGTCTATGCTAAAGGTCTGACTAACGCTGTAGATATATTTGAGGAATTTTTTGATAAGAACATTGTGGAGAGAATTGTGACTGAGACCAATCGCTATGCTGAGCAGTTCAAAAATGTATGGGACACTATTTTCTCCAAGTGGTCGACAGTAAGTAAGTGACAGCCCGTGAGAGCAGAAGAAATATGTGCTTTCCTGGACCTTTTCATGCTAAAGGGTATCGCACATAAGCCCAGTCTGAGATTGTAATTCTCACAAAATCAATTTGTTGATCGTCTAAAATTTAGGGTAGACTTGGTTGAGGGCTTGTTGTTGAAATATTCAGTGTTGCACAGAGTGTCAGGTCACAATGACGGTGAGATCATCGTCAAGAGGCTGAAGAAAAGCCACTTTCCACGAAGAATACATCCAACAGAAAGAAATGTCAACCAAAAAGAGAAGTGTGTTGTCAGCAGAAAGCATGACAAAAGAAGAGAGACTGTATGCTATTGTCAAGACTATAATGTTTCTGTGCGCGTCGATGGGTGTTTCGAGACTTACCATGCAAAGAACAAATACTGAGGTAATGTAAATTGCATGCAGCCGATCTACAGTATGTAGGAAGCTACCGTTCCAAGTTTCATTCACATGGAACAAAACATAAAGAAGTTATTTGAGATAAACATGCAGGCATTTTTGAAGAGTTTTGAGTGAAAGTTAAATACTATTAAATATGCTTCGGCACCGTGCTACGGACGGATTTAAATTCTGTCTGCGTTGAAGAGTTAATGACGATTTTTTGAAAATATTGCGAGTTTTTTGCTTATTCCACGTATTTATGTCCTTCAGATGCTAATTATTTATTTAGTAGAGGTGTTAACGTTACAATAACTACAAATTTCTTCTCGTTTTTATATGTATTTGGTAATTAATAAATGTTTGTCTAACAATTATCATTCTTTAAAACTTACCTCGCCATTTTTCTTCGTAACATTTGAACTTCGGATAAAAGGATTTCTCGTTATATCGATTTAATTTAACGCATGGAACATTCTGTCTAGTTATGGATAATTCCTTCTGAAACACCCTGTGTATACAGAGTGGCGGTAAAACGATACAAGCAAATAAAAATTACTTGGAAGTGGATCGAAAAGTGTTACTGACAGCACATGAATATATTAGCATAAAATTTACTGCGGCAGTAATAAGCGGAGATGAGCCCGGTGGCTTGCGCTCTGTAGGTTCTCGGTTGCTGGGATTGCGGGTTCGAATCCCGCCGGGTACATGGATGTCTGTCTCTAGGGAGTGTTGTGTGTTTTCAGGAAGGGTTCTCTGCGACAGCCCGTAAGTCGTCCGGAAGACTCCTACTGAATGTGGTGTGTCTGAGTAGGATTTCGGAACCTCAACAATGAGGAGGCCTAGGCCGAAAAGGTCTGTCGAACCGTGACCATATAAGTAATATACATTACCGCTTGCAAACCTTCTTCACCTCCCCTTTTTTAACCTAATTTTTCGGTGCACATTTTTAGAATTGAACTGCTCCATCACTTGTGGTGGTTCCTCCAGTGTTGCGCGTTTTGCACCTTTCACCTTTTTGTGTTAGCACTTGCTGGATTTTCCCACTTACTCTTTTCACTGAGTACGTAAACACTACAGCGTCAAACTGATGAGTGTGTCCCGTAATGAAGAAAAGTGGTTGGCTGTATTCTGTTGAGAAGCTACAGGAAATGGGTCTTTATAAGAACAGACTTTTTCCTTTTCATTAACGTTCAATAGAACCTCCATCCTTGCATTCTTAAGTAATAACAATGAAAACATACTGAAATTCTACTTTGGTCTGAACGATTTAGCAGTCTCATTATTACCCCGCTGCAAACCATGATATTGAAATTCTCTAGACTGTTTTCTGTACTTACTGGAACGACCAAAAAATATTTCGCGATAGAGAAGTGGGACAATGAGGAGGCAAAGAAATGGTGTTATAATGTGCCTGTTTCAATGTATAGCCAGTCATTGAAAGATAGCAGCCCAAAGTATACTGGCCGCTAGAAGATTTGAAAATGGGTCTTGTAGTTCGTAGCGACTCAATATTTTGGCACATGTAGCAGTTGTTGAGCCATCAGGTTCAAACCCCAACCCACACTACCCGCATTCCTTAAATACCTTCCAATATTGCACCACATTCGACACTGTTTAGTTCTTTTGGGACAATTTTTATCATCAGAGTCTTCGGCGGATAGCGACGAGCATGGATGGCGCTGTATCGAGTAATTGCAGTGTTAAAATATTTGGGTATTTTTGTTCACAGGCTTTAATGTGTACTAAGTGAGCGTGGCGCTATATCGGGATTCGACTCGCTCTCCTTCCGTCTCTCTCTCATATATATATATATACATATATAGGGTAAAGCAGTCCCGTTACAGGCCTCGAGTGGCCCAGAGGGTTCCAAGAAGTTAAGGTTCCCAGATTTCATGACAACGGCACAGGATGGTGGTAAGGTTGTCAGCCTTACGCACCGGACACCTTTACCCCCAGAAAATGCTCCTGGTACTCATTTCTGTTAGAGGCTCAGTCGACCCCAGGGCCATAGTGCGATCGGAAGGATTTTATGTCAATAAAAAATTCCAATGACACCAGCTGGGATCCAACCAGCGACCTTCCGATTTGTAGCACAGCATCTTAACCACTGTGTCACCGCGGTCCCCCTATATATATATATATATATATATTCCTTGGAACAATCGCGCAGTCTCTCTTGAGAAGCTAACCAGTTCTCAGCTAGTCGAAAAATTCCCCGCATTTTATGGAACCCGAAGGTTCATTACCGCATTGACAAGTGCCCGCCATCTGTCCTTGTCCTGAGCCAGCTCAATCCAGTCCATACCCCCACATCCCATTTCCTGAAGATTCACCTTAATATTATCCTCCCATGTAATCTTGGGTCTCCCAAGTGGTCTCTGTTCCTCACGTTTCCCCAGAAAATCCCTGTACACGTCTCTTCTCTTCCCCGTACGTGCTACATGCCCCGTCCATCTCATTCTTCTAGATTTTATCACCCGAAGATATTGGGTGAGTAGTACAGATTATTAAGCTCCTCATTATGTAGTTTTTTTTCCACTCTCCTCTTATCTCGTCCCTCTTAGGCCCAAATATATATATGTGGAAGTCTGTGAACAGAAATTCTTTATTCTTCTTGTCATCCTGTAACGCGAATTTCAAATTTTTTTTACGAAAAATGACTCTTAATTCCCCCCCCACCCCCCTTACGATAGGCTTTTACTGGATGTCCAGTCTGCCCCAATTTTGCACTGGACGTGAATGGGTGTGCGTGTGCGGAAAGTTGCCGTAAACCTACTGGAGTCGCGTTACAGGGTCATTGGGTCACTGGTACCAATGAACAGTTTACGTGGCTCCAAACGCCAAGAGGGACAACTTAAACCACACAGTTGCGATAAGCTTAAAATCTCTTGCATTGTGTAACTTGCAGACCGAACAGTTGCAAGAAGTCAGTCAGTAAATGTTCCGATAACATTAACAGACTTCAGTGTCGATTTTGCAAGGGTTCAGGGAGATATTCAAAAGATATTCAAAATTTCCCGTATGAAAAATGAAGTGATTTCTTTTTCCCTATTATGTCCCCATCCCTTCTTAATTTTCAGCTCCCATATTTCTTTTACGAGTTGAACTGTGATTCAGAACCTTTATTTCCAATTGAGTTTCTGTTCGGTTACAAAGCCAAATCATAACCAAAATTGGTTCTCGTTATTAGAGAGGGCTTACGCAATTAAGAGAGAACATGGCGTCCAGTATTGGACTGTAGGCAGACAGAAGCCACAAATGTGTAAATAGATGGACATCATTGAACATGTACGAGGTGTCACACAGGTAATTAGAAACTAGAGTTCGTGTTAATCACGTGAGTGGCTAATTGGCCTATAGTCGCATCATATACAAAGGCTATCGAAGTATAGTAATCAGTATATTTAGGTTAGACTGATACAATTTTAGGCGAGATGATTCTATTTTTTTGAACGTTTTCTTCTAATATTCTAATATTCCTCACCTACACTTTTGAACAGATGATCGTTTTATTCTTCCCCTCTCTTTTGGATTAAATGACGTTTTTCTGTCTTGAATTTTTCTGCAATTTATGCATTTTCTATTCCTGGAAACTGGAGCAGTATTTGATCTCACTTCGTTGCTAGACTCGCTGGACTGTCTTGTGAAAACTCTGCTTCCTTAACGTGATACTGCAAGCCCTGTATGCTCAATGCACATGTTAGCATTTCCAGGTGCATGTAACCAAATAACCAAATTCTGCATTGTGTCATACAGGCAGTTGAGAATTCCCTGAATGTGCTGGCAGTATTCTTACAGTACCTTACTTGCAAATATAGACTACATTGACAATAATTTTATTTTGTTCGTCAAGTGTTGCGTAGGAATGAAGCTACATTTGAGGAAATTGGTATAAGAAATCGGTAATTTTGAAGAAGTCTGACATTGGTATATTACATTAATTTTAGTTGGTTTCTGTGCTTTATCTATTAAATATTTCGGAAACGTCGCGTTCTTTTTAAAAACTGGATGACAGAAAAACCCAGAAATTAAGTAAGAAAATGTTAGAAGATTTTACAGTCGTCTCCTACTGCCTACCGGTCCCCTAAAACCGTGTTAATAATACCTCGAGGAAAGCGCACAAAAACCCGGCTGTTGTTGGTCAAAGCAACACTTTCCGTCTGGTGGCCTGCTTCATCGACCACGAAGTGGACGGACCTGTAAATTTCTATGGTTTTTAGAACGTCCTGGATAAGTGCATATAGAAGGGTCTGGAACAGGGGAGTACGTAACGCAGAGAACTTCGAAAGATGATTCTTGCGTCTGTCTTTGAGGAAAAGGAGATGCTAAATTCTGTGGGGTCGATCAGAAACGGTTTTTCATTATCAGTAGGCAATGAAGCAGATCAGAAGAGAGGTTTATACAATATACGTTTCTACAAAATCAGCGGGGTATAGCAATATGACATTCATCACGGAATGTTGCATGTCACAAGAAGGCTGAAATGCATGAAAGACCAGACAAAATGCAATATTTACCAGGAAACAAGATCAAAATAAATGCCATGGGGAGAGTCCCATATTCTGATTATATATATATATATATATATATACATACATACATACACTCACACACACACACACACACACACACACACACACACACGCTTATATATATAGTGAGAGGGAGAGTGAATTCCATTCATTCTTAACCTTGGCATTACATGGAGGTGTGTGGTCACCCTCACCATACATACATCAAGGTCTTTTTTATGCCCGTTTGGTTTACACCTTTTGGCTTTAACGCCCATTGTCAATATACACCACTTCTTACTTTTCGGTTTTACTCCCTTTGACTGGTTTATTTCCATCATTACAAATATTTTTTTCTTGCAGGAATATTAATTTTTATTTACGTCTTTATAATCTATGTCCACTTGTTCATGAACACAAATTTCGATTTTAACTTACCGGCTCTGAGCCTGATTTCCACTGGTGTTTGTGAATACGTCAGACTTAATAGCCAATTTCATGCTAGTTTTTTACTTTTGGATCTAACTCCGATAGATTACTTTTTTATGGATATGTTAAGGATAATCTCTACTAGAGCCTAATGCTCTAAGTATTTAAATCGGAGGCGCATGCGTTTCATGCGACAAGCAAATGTTTCCAAACATGTATGAAAATCCTGTAGCCAGGCAAATGTCAGACGTCAGATGTGGAATAATTAGTGTCGCCTTTTAGTGCCCCTCTTTCCATAGATCTTTCTTATATAAGTGTAACTGTACCTCGTATGGATCACGCAAAGAAAGTAGCGATCTTTTCAAAACTCGCTTTATGAGAGGAAACGAATTCCAAGGCACACAATACTCGATGATTTTATTAAAATGCTATTTCTTTGAAAAACTTTTTCTGGTATTTAACACAATTCAAGGAGAGCAGTGTCTGTCTGTCCACTGTAGTAGCGGCGATGCTACAACTCTTATAACGATGCTCTTTTGTCTACAGTAAACTTAAACCGTGTTCAAAGGTTTACACAAAAACTGAGAACTTATTTCGCAAACAAGTATTTTGGCTTTGTTAATGTCATTTCCATTCCTTGTTTAGAAATTATTGATTTTTAATTCTTTAAAACAAGAAATTTCTTTGAATGAAAAAGTCTTCCTCTACTTCACAATAAGCACAGTGCGCATGTATTTTTAAAACCAACATGTTTATACCATGTAAGGAATAACTCGATGTTTACTGTAACGGCCACGTGAAAAACATATACTTTGAGGAGAGGCAGAGTTTAAAACCTGTTAGTGGAAGTGGTACATATATTAACCACCGTGCGTTAAAGGGTTAAACACAAGCAAGATCTTTACTCCGAGTTCTATCGTGCGAGGGAAGAGAGAGTTGAGTTCCATTAGCCATACGCGACGGCGCGTCTGTGCTCTCGGGGTAGCCAGGATGCCTCAGTCAGTAGGCGGCTGGCCTGCGATATAGATCCAATACGTCGTCGCGACGCGCGGTCCAACATATAGGTACTCGTAAGCGAGCGTCGTAATTTCAACGAAACTCCGTTTGACAGGAATAAATAACATTACAGTATTTCTCGAGGTCTCTCTTCTTTTCGAATATTTTAAGTAGAAAATATTAGACTCGTATGACAAGGCAGAACACGATTTTAAATTTCAGAAGTGTGCGCTTTTTTGCGCTTTTGCACTGAATATCCACCGTGTTTCTTGATGTTGTTTGGTATTCTAATGCGCATTGCTATACATGTTAAAATTAATATTGTAAAAGACTTCGCAATTATTTACTAAATTATGGAGTTTCTACAGTCGACATTGCCCTAATTTTCTTTGTTTCTGGTTCTTAAAATGTTGAGTCTAAGAAGGCCAAATCGCTAGGTATTATTGAAAATTACAAAATTTACTTAATGACTGTATCCAAAGTAACTCTTTCGCTTATCGGTAATATGCTGTGAAAACAAAATAATTCCAGACATCTCTCTAACCTTTCGGAATAACAGTATCATGTTCCTCCTATGATGACTTTGCGTGTGCTATATGAATAACTTGGCCTTGACTTAGTGAAGTCTTCTGGGTGCCAGACTATGAAAGCGTTGCGTGTTAGACAGGACGCACTGCCAAACAAATTGTTACGAATGGTTATATTCCTTTACAATACACACACACACACACACACACAAGCACACACACTTTAACCTTCAAGCAACGAACAACCAGCACACAAACAAGATCAACATCGTCTCTTTCAAGCTCCGACATATGAAGTTTAAACAAGATAGCGTGTCCTCTGCAATTGATACTTTTGCAAGTGTGTGCATTATTTAATGTTATTCTGATTAAACTGCAGAATTCTTGCATTTTACCTGTGAGATACAGTGGTGGAATCACCCCGCCTTCATTAATCACTCCTATTCAAAAGCAGTGTTTGAACAGTGCTGATGTGGGTAGGCCGTTTGAGTGAACAGTGGTTTATTTCATCATTCCAACTGGGAGTATTGTAACGATTGATTTATTCAAAGTGCTGGTGTAGCAGCCGAGGAATGAACGACTCTGTGTCTATAACGTTCAAAAGTACCATTAACTTACAAAAGAATATATACCATAAAACATATACGAATATCCTAGTCGTTTAATTCCATGTGTTGTAAAGTATTACATTGGAAAAGTTTATTTCTACCATTTTCCTGGAAGCGGATGGACATTAGGAAAGAACTGCGCAAAATGATTTTGTTATATATTATAAAAACATTTAAATCACCTATCCATGTATATTTGTGCACGATATATTTTCTTTGCTTCTGGAATTCTCAGAATTTTAAAGGGAATTCTTAATTGAGGAAAATATCTTCAAGACTACAGAATATATTGTTGTGTTACTCGGACAAAAAATTAAGATATTTATTTTTCTCACTTTGTATACTGAAAGGTAAAATTTTTAAAACGTTTTAAGGCTTAATAGAAAAAGTTATGAACAACTTTATTTATACAACTCCGAGGAGAAAGAAAATGGCTTATAGCAATTAGTTCGTGAAATTTCTTCTGAAATATGAATTTTCTTTAGCCTTCGGGAAAATATAAGGGACACAACTGAAAGCTTTAATTTTGTGCTTAATATGTGGTAACTAAAATGACTGTGATTATGTGTGTGTGCTAATAGTTGTCCGACAGAAACAAGAAATTAGACCTACTGAAGTAGACTGCAATGAAGACAAACTATTGAATACGTTCAAAATGTTCAGTTTTTATTAAACGCTTGTGTTGAGATAGAACTATGACTATCAATTCTAACGTTGCTTTGTGGAAAAGTAAACTGAAAGGTGCTATTTGAACGTCCAGGTGAAAAAGCGTCCTCCAACTGCAATTATGTGTAATGCTTAATACGTAATTAATATGAACGGAAGCTTAACAGGAACTTGGTGGGTAGAGGAACCAGCCTCAGGAGATGGCTCTATCGATTGGTATCCAGCTGGTGACAACCTACAGAATTGGACAACATCAGAAGACACTTTTACGGCCGGCGGCATCGGAAGTATCGATATCGATATTAACTATACACTCGAATCCAACACGTCAGATGAAACCGATGTGGCGTGGGAACTTCTTCAGAAGCGTGCACCACTGGCAGTTCTGCTCCTCTTATTCTCGGTGGCTACGGTATTTGGCAACATGCTTGTCATTCTAGCAGTAATTCGTGAGAGATATCTCCACACTGCTACCAACTACTTTGTTACTTCTTTAGCAGTGGCAGATTGTTTAGTGGGACTTGTTGTCATGCCCTTCAGTGCTGTATACGAGGTCCTGGAAAACAGGTGGTTTTTTGGTATGGATTGGTGTGACGTTTGGAGGTCATTAGATGTCCTGTTCAGCACAGCATCTATACTCAATCTCTGTGTAATTTCTCTTGATCGCTATTGGGCCATTACAGATCCTTTTACATATCCTTCAAAAATGAGCGTAAAAAGAGCTGCATTGCTGATAGCTGCTGTCTGGGTTTGCTCCGGTGCAATTTCCTTTCCTGCAATCGTTTGGTGGAGAGCCGTTCGGAAGGAAGATGTCCCGGCCTTCAAATGTCCATTCACTGATCATCTTGGTTACTTAGTGTTTTCTTCAACGATCTCATTCTACCTTCCATTGTTTGTAATGGTGTTCACGTATTATAGAATCTACAGAGCTGCTGTTATCCAGACAAGATCCTTAAAATTAGGGTCGAAACAAGTTATGATGGCTTCTGGAGAGCTTGAACTCACCCTCAGAATACACCGAGGTGGAAATAATACAAGTTCGGCAAACAGTGGAAGTAATGTCATGGATGACAGAAATTTATACAGTACCGGAAGTGGAGGGACTCCGGATGAACTGTCAGGTGAAATTTTAGAAGCTACCGATACTTTATCACCACCGCAACACCACCACCACCACCATCACCATCACCACCATCATAACCAGAATAACGGATTATCAAGGCACTCGTCAGCTAGAATTATGTCTGCGAACACTAGCACTAAGACTATGCCGAAAAACTTTTCTTTAAGTAGGAAACTTGCGAAATTTGCTAAAGAAAAGAAAGCGGCGAAGACATTGGGCATCGTTATGGGAGTGTTCATTGTGTGCTGGTCACCATTCTTCGTGGTAAACTTGCTATCAGGCTTCTGTCTGCACTGCATCTGGAATGAGGAGCTGATATCCGCAGTAGTGACGTGGCTAGGATGGATCAATTCCAGTATGAATCCAGTTATCTACGCCTGCTGGAGCCGGGATTTCAGAAGGTCAGTTACGTTACTCTTTTGTTTAGACAATCAGTAATTTTGTCTGAGCACTCTGTACCCCTCTGTTACAAGATTCATGTACAAAAATGGCGGTTTTTTTATTCTTACTTAAAATTTGTGCTGCTTGGACACATCTGTGACTTCTTAACATTAATGAACCGTGATGACTCGCTTCAGCATTGAAATCTCTGTACCTTTCTCCCACAGCTTTTGTTCTGTATGATTCTCCCTGGAAACAGAGACTATTTCTCGGTGCAACATTAACCAATTTGTTGTTGTAATGGAGACTCAGCTCGTTGCGTTTGGGGGTGGGAATTGAATATGTAAATTCTTCTATAAGAATTCTGAAATTTTCCATCCCCGTTGTGTGTATAAATAAATAGGTATAGGTATTTAGTCAATAACACAACAATTTTATCTAATGATATTTATTAGAGTATGATAACAACTACATGTTTCGGCCTACTCCAGCCATCATCAGGTTTTCTTCCGAAAGAGTATTAGTGCTTTATAAGATTTATACTGTTATGTCACGATGGTTAGCTCTCATCATCTGTGGTATTTATTATTATTACTATTAGGAGACGTGACTGTGGGGGGGGGGGGTTCTG
>Ga0123352_10017579_pt1 | contig 11396 bp, 5 predicted proteins | sample TergutLab28metaG_FD_89700 | JGI IMG/M metagenome (GOLD analysis project Ga0123352, IMG submission 89700) | Labiotermes labralis P1 segment gut microbial communities from Petit-Saut dam, French Guiana - Lab288 P1 | ecosystem: Host-associated > Arthropoda: Insects > Digestive system > Gut ... | reverse complement strand
TACTCCCCTCAGTGCCTGTACAGTACAGCTATACCTCTACTCCCCTCAGTGCCTGTACAGTACAGCTATACCTTTACTCCCCTCAGTGCCTGTACAGTACAGCTATACCTCTACTCCCCCTATGGGCCGTACGGCCTCTACAGAGCCTCAGTGCCTGTACAGGGGTGCACTTTACCCTTTTTTTTAACCCATTTTTAGAACATATACTTGTGTGGGGCCACAGCAGTGGCTTGGATTAGTTATCTGTTCGTGCTACATTTCATCCCTCAGCCCATTAAAAATACCCATAAATCACAGGTGGTGAGGTCTGGATTGTATGGTAGACAACCTGCTCGTGTTCCATTGATGTTCACAAAGCCAGTTTTGCATTGTTCATGGTCATGCATTTTCTAGGAACAAACACCACTGTTTTGTTAGGTACTCAGTCAGGCCTCTTGTTGGACAGTGCATTTCAGAAAGCAGTTTTGGTGTTTTGAAATAGTACTGTCCAGTAATATGAACAGCCAACTAGATGCAACAGTAATAATTTTATTAGTGATTTCAATCAGCTGAACATGTTTTGGGTGATAATTTCGCCCATCCTCAGGAGTGCTAGACTGTGTTTACAGCTTGTGGTATAAAGCACCGAAGATTCTGCCTGCTGGTGACCAGGATGAGGTGTAACTGGTAACCACCTCATCCTTGTGACTGGCAGGCAGCATCTTCGGTGTTTTATACAACAAGCTGTAAACACAGTCTAGCACTCATGAGGATGGGCGAAATTATCGCCCAAAACGTGTTGAACTGATTGAAATCATTAGTAAAATTGTTATTATTGCATCTGGTTGGCTGTTTATATTATTGTATCAATGGTGGACGGTCACACAAACCTCAAATAGTACTGTCCATACACAGAGTTGTTCTGAGGTGCCCCTTGCTGAAGAATAATACCTTTTGATTCAAAAGAATAGTATCAGCTTCACTTCTTCATATGAAGGTGCTTTGCAGAATGTCTTTTGTGGTCACATTGTCTGATCCAAGACTTGTCACGTGTGATTACAGATGACAATAAATTAGGGGTTTTCTGAAAAGTGTTTCATTTTGCTGTCAGACATTGATGCATGTTTCTTTCTGGATGTCACGCAGGGCACTTGAAACCCATCTTGTTCACAGTTATGTCCTGCCTGATTGCACTGATACATTGTGCTGACCGCTTTCCAGTCACATGTTTAACCTGGCAGACAGTTTCGTTAATGTCAGTCTTTTGCCTTTCTTCAGAAGTAAAGTTAAAGATACAGGTAAAGTTCACCCTATAACAGGCCACGAAGGCCTAGAGGTGGAGTAGAGGTATAGATCTTCTCTTTCTTTAACCTTGGTGCTAGATGGGGGTGGGTGGTCAACGCCACTCGCTGGTCACTTTACTTGCGGGAAAGACTCAGTATCCATCGTATAGGAGGTTGGGTGGGTCCCAGGGCCGGTCTGGACAGGTGCAGAAAATCTTGCCCCCACCGGGATTTGATCCCTGGACTGTCAGCCCGTAGCGAGTCGCTATACGGACTGCTCTTTCCTGGCCCACCTTTCTTCAGCAGCTCTTTCGCTTTCTTGGTATTGACATCTTTGATGTTCCTACAATTTGAACATCACCAACTGCCTCTATATTCCCGTCTTTAAAATGCCTCTCCCATCTAAAAGCCGTAGGACTGGTGCTCATCACTTCTGTTTCTTAGGCCTTCTCTAACATTGTCAGCATTTCGTAACCACTTTTTTGCAAACTTTGCCCAAGTTTCTGTTGCACACGTCTGCCTTGAAACATACGAATTGATATTGTGTTCCATCATTGAAGGACAGGTCTTGTTCTCATATAAACTGACCCGTAATGGCTGAGCAGTGGACATAGTAGCTTTCTCATCACATTTCAGGCTGCGGTATGACACGTGTATCTTCTCAATTTAGACAGTTGCAGGTATGCTGCATTGCAAGTCTCATTACTTCTCACGTGCCCTTCATAAATGTGAATTTATTCAAAGAGAAAATTTTAAGAATGCACAAAGATGGAATTTTTGTAATGTTATTAAATATAATCTGAAAGAGAGTCATTTTTAAGGCCCTGAATGTGGTTATGTGGAGTCAGAGCTAATCTTGTAGCCTTACGATGAACAAATGAGGTGCTAAGTAATTAGATTTTTTTACATCCAGCTTGCAGTTTCCTTCCATGATGGGTCTCCCCTGCCCAGTGAACGCTTATTACGAAGTAGGATGGAGATAAGATCAGAAGTTATTACCCGTACTGGTGGCCGTAGAAGCCTTGATTATCAGGAACTTAAAATGTCTGCTGAGAAATTAGGCGTTTGGGAGATGAAGGTCGACCTCAGAACTCAACTTGGTAAGTCTGTCACGAAGAACAATTTCATGTAATCTCCTGTGATGGTAGGTAAATTTAAAGTTATCCAGTTTTTTTTGTTTTAACAGAATTTTAACGAATTTGACATTCAGAAGACCGTACATTGTGATATATTCTTATATTAAAAGCCAATGAGATGCACTATTTCTCAACTTTAATTGGTAAAGAACTCTGCATGTTTCAGACAGATTTACTGTCCATCGTCGGGAGTCTTAATACTGTATTCACAGCAACAGGTATTTGTCATACTGGTTATGTTGTCAGGTTCCATTCTGACCTCACTAGCAGACAGACAACATAACTAGTATGACAAATACCTGTTGCTGTGAATACAGTATTAAGACTCCCGACGATGGACAGTAAATCTGTCCGAAACATGTAGAGTTCTTTACCAAATAAAGTTGAGAAATAGTGCATCTTGTTGGTTTTTATTATAAGAAGAATTTTAACACTGGTGTAAGTTTTATGGGATCCCATATGCCGTTGAATTTAATGTGCACTGCATGTAACCTGTTTTAAATTTCATGTAAAGATGGCCTGATGATGGTCTAATGACTGAAACCTGCCACCATTAAGTTAAAAATAATAAAATATTGTCGTGTTTGACTGAAACATGTGACTTTATTGTTGTCTTTCAAGTGAGGGTATCCAGTTTTTTGGGTCCTGTTGCCCCAGCATGTGAGAATTGATTCTTTCAGTCAGCTTGAGATATGGCATGCAGGGAGGAAATAAGAAATTTATGCAGTGGTTTTGTGAGACTATACAGAAATATACGTGTGACATGAAGTACATTTGAGTGGATTAGGATGGGTGTCAGTGGATGTGGAATTTTCAGTGAAAGGGGGGGGGGGGGTGTTGTGTTAATTGTGTAAGGAATACACTCTGAATTCTTGGGGTGTGGTGTGTTTGCTGTGAGATTTTAACAGACCCTGTGTTTTACAGGTTATGATGAAAACCGGAGAGCCAGGGAACTTCTGAATGATATCCAGTCGATGCGAATCCAAGCAGACTATTCTGACTGGATGGGCGAACGAACGACATCAACCATGTTGCTGCTGTCTCACTATTCACCAACAAATCACCATATCAAAGTGTCAACATCAACACGGGATGCTAAGGTGAACACAGCTGTGATTGTGGTATCATTTAGATTTACTATGTTTTTATAATGTTGCATTTTGTAGATACCCCTTGAATAAAAAGAAGTAATACAAGAGTGGATGAAATTGTGTGATGGGGAGTTTTAGGGTTTTTACTTCTCACCAAATACCATCAGGATGATCAAATGAAAGTGGGAGTTATGGGCAGGGCATATGATATGCATGGAAAGAGGGAGATACACTTGTAGGTTTTTGATGGGAAAGCATGAATGAAGGAGATAACTTAGAAGACCTGGCCATGGAAGGGCCATGGACTGTTATATCTCACTGCACACATACAACATTGTGTGCTGACTATGATGTGCTTTGTTGGACGTTAGGTAGAGTCACAGTCCAGTCCTGTATTTGTCAGTCAAACGTGACCTGACAACGTAATTCAAATGGAAAATATGCAGTCTGGATTTTTAGTGACACAGCACAATCAGCACACATTTGCAGTCCAGTCCCATGTGTGTTAATTCACCTTTTGACTGTCATGTGAAAGTCTGTCATGGATAAATTTTGAGAACGGAGATTGTGCCCTAGTCAGGTAAATATGGTATGGCGGAAGCAGAGCTGGCTTCAGAAATGTGTTATAACCTTTAAACGACTAGGTTGGTATTTAAATTTTAGCACACGGTTTATGCAAAATGTATTATTTTAAGAGGAAAGAAAATTTATGAAATAAACAACATTGCAGCATGTCTCAAAAGTGCAATAAATTTCCATGTTGCATAAATATATGGAACGAATTTCTAGGGTTGTATCTATATGAGCATTTGCATCAGGTTGTTTAAAGTTCAATTATAAGTCATACTGAATAGAGTCCAAAAAAGGATAGATAGTTTTAGCATGAGTTGTTGATGTTTGCAGGTCGGGGAGTATATCATCCTACACGTGCAAAGCAACTTCTACATGGAAGTGTTCAACTACATCATCATGTCAAAGGGTATTATCTTAATCAACGGAGAAGAGAAGATGCAGACCACAATAAGGACCTTCGCTGTTACTCTCAGTGCTGAGATGGCACCTGTCGCGACTGTTGTCGTGTATCACGTGGGGCGGTACGGAGATATCGTTGCAGATAGTTTGACGTTCCCCGTCAATGGCATCTCACGCAATAATGTGAGTTGTGGTACGAGTTAGTGTGAGTCGGAAATGTGAGAGCGGAAAGTTGTGAGCAGATGATACTAGATACGGTGCTGATTTGCTGATGGCTGTATCCAAACAGAAAATTCTGCCACATAGAGCAATGGATGTTTCACATTGTTGTCCCTGATAGAAGTTCTGAACTTGCTGAAGTGACATTATGAAAATTGTTAGTGAATTTTATTCTATTGTGATCCTAATGTCGTGTTTCCACAGTACCTCCTTGTAACTTTACCACCATGCAGAGCACAAGAACTTTTAAAATGGAGGAATACCTGTGTACATGTTTTTAATTACAATTAATATATTAGCTGGTGGGGTCCACGATGGCACAGTGGTTAAGGTTTTGTGCTACAAATTGGAAGGTCGCTGATTTGATCCCAGCTGGTGTCATTGAAATTTTTTATTGACATAAAATCCTTCCGATCACACTACGGTCCTGGGGTCGACTCAGCCTCTAACAGAAATGAGTACCAGGAGCATTTCCTGGGAGTAAAGGCGGCCGGTGTGTAAGGCTGACAACGTTACCATCTTCCTGTGTCGTTGTCATGAAATCTGGGAACCTTAACTTCCTGGAACCCTCTGGGCCGCTCCAGACCTGTAATGGGACTGATTTACCTGTACCTTTTTTACATTAGCTGGTATTGATCAGTCTTTGATGCAATTGGCTATGACCATGGTGACTGTGTCTTAATTTTCCTGTAGGGGCAGAAATTGTTCTCTTTGCCAATCATTTGCAGGCTGGTTCTGAAAGATGGCCAATACCTTTGTCAGTAGATAATGGTGATATTGTTTCCAAGTTGCAAGAAGTTGAGGTAATACTTTCAAAACTTGTCACATTGGAACCCAGACCTAATTATTATTTAAGGTTTTTCCCCCTCATTAAACATTACTGTCACAAGTCAGTACAGTAGTCTCGGTGCTCATAAAGAGTGATGTTTGTGGTATTGACCTGTTGTGATCACCTGTTTAAGTACCACTGTTTCTGCCTTTTGTGACTCTCATGAAAAGGAATGAGCTGTATGTGACTGGAGAGTTGGCTCACCCACCCTTTTGCTGTTGCCCAGTGCATTATCTGTTTAGTCAAGCTCTGTCATTCATTAAGTGAGAGGTTGATTAGTTTCATTCTTTGTGAAATGATACTTTCCTTCAGTCATTTAATGTACTTTATGCTTCCAAAGGATGTGTGTTTATATTTTTTTTATTAAAAGTTGACTTTCATTGTTCTTGTGGTTTTTGAGGTTATGTTTTTATTACTGTGGTATTTCATAAGTTCTTGGAACCAAGTAGGCATTTACAATGAAAATAGATTTTGTGTTGGTGACTGTTTTATTTGTTGTATTTAATTATGAACATAGGGACTCTAATCCCAGTGTTAAATTTCCTGCGTATGAAGATCTTATTTAGTTCTGTACTCATCCACTGATCTTAGAAAGAAGCATCAGGTGAGGGTTCAGTGTATTGGGTTGTTTGATATGAACTTGATTTCTAGGCCTTCTGCCCTATAAAATAAATAAAAAAATGTATTTTTCATGTAAATGGAAGTCTCTTCCCCACCCCCGCTTTTATTGAGGTACATATGAACACAACTGCTAGACCTCATTCCTTACAGAATCAAGCAGTAACTAGACATATTTATGTAAAATTAAAGAATACCTCCCTGCCATATGTGTCAGAATAAAGTGCACTGCATTATAAAAGTATAAATTGATATAAAGAGAATGTGTTTTCTGTTTCAGTTCACCGTGTACATCAACAATCGAAAAGCAAGAACAGGAGAGAAGGTTGAAGTGGCTATCTATGGGGAGCCTGGGGCATACGTTGGTCTGTCGGGAATCGATCGCGCCTTTTATACAATGCAGGCAGGCAATGAGCTTACATATGCTAAGGTAAGGGTTCACACAATCAGAACAATTTCCTTCATCCCAATGTAAACATTGTTCATTAAATGGCAGTGGGATTGGTGACTTTTTTTTTTTAATACATTCTGAACAGACAAAGAGAGTTTATGCCACAACCATCTAATTGTACGTGATTATACACTAGTTAAATTTTCACACAATTCACTGCAAGTAGCCTTGGCACAACAGAATGCTGCCATATTGTAGCAACATGCTGTGGTATGTCATTGTATACTGTATGTTTACACATTTACAAAGCAGCCTGGATAGCATTGTCAGTAGTGACAAGGCAGTGGTCTGGATGATAAGGGTTTGAATACCTGTAGGGGCAAGTGAAATACTTCTAGAACAGCTGTAGGGCTCACCCAGTCTCCAATTTAGTGTGTATCAGGGGCTCTTTCTTTGGTGGTAAAGCAGTTAGACATGAGGATGACAGCGCACCTCCTCCTAGTCCTGAGGTTAGAAATTAGTAGGGCTGTACCTTCACCACCACCTTCATCCCTTATGACTTCATATAATGGACAGGGACAACTTCGTGGGTCGGGTAGCTCAGTTGGTATAGCGACCGACAATGGGCTGGACTGTCCGGGATCGAATCCCAGTGGGGATGAGATTTTCTGTCCGTCCAGACTGGCCCTAGGGCCCACCTAGCCTCCTGTACAATGGGTACTGCGTCTTTCCTGGGGGTAAAGTGCGGCCGGAGCGTGCTGCTGACCACTCACCCCCTTATAGTGCCGCGGTTATGGAAGATTAGAGCTATACGTCTACCCACCCTCTGGGCCACACCGGGCCTGTAACGGGTTCACTTTACCTTTATCTTTTATAGGGACAACTTTACCCTCCTTATCTTGACTGTTTATGGCAATGCACATGTACAGTTACTCTGCAATTAAATATATTTTACCAGAGTATGTTGATTAATTGAAGTGGTTTTTGCAATGTGTATCTGGTGATCTTTTTTTCATTTTCAGGTCCCTTAACTTGTTTAGGATATGAGTGGTAACTTGTTAAGGGCCTGAAGATTGCTGGTCAGTTGATTTAAATGTTTAACAGAAAGAAAGTTTAGTAGCTAAGTCAGCTGGTGGATTATATGCAGCAGTATAGGCAGTTGTAATTTACCATTGCCCTGAACGGTATTGTTGTGGTTTAAGTGTTCACAAATGTTAACGATCAGAGGTTCAGTGATATTTCCTGGACCTAGATTAATTTATTCTCCTGGATATTTTAAATTAATTCTCTTGGGAGCTAATGCATTGTTCTGCATTGTTTCGCTCTGTGTAGGAACGCACCTACAGAGTGCATTGGGGGACTTACTGTTATTAATTGTGCTGTAATATATGTTGTGTAAAACCAAAAAAATGAATTTTTATGTTTTGCTGACCATGCATCTCAGTGTAATGTTTTGCTGACCATGCATCTCAGTGTAATGTTTTGCTGACCATGCATCTCAGTGTAATCTTAGTAATTAACACTTACCCTGCTAACATGGAGAATAGGGTGAGTTCCTAATAATGCCAGCAGATGGCAGAGGGGATTTAACTTGGTGTTTAAGGGGTTAACCAACTTAATGCACAAGTTCTTGTTTTATATTAAATTTATTATATGCCTCTACATGTTTCGAGCACTATGTGCTCATCATCAGGAGATAAAAATTGTATTATACAGCGTCTGGTATCATCATACCTGTAGGTGGTTGTCCCGTGCACAGGTTGAGAGAGGAGTCCTCTCTTAACCTGTGCACCGGATGACCAACTACAGGTGTGATGATACCATATGCTGTATAATACAATTTTGACCTCCTGATGATGAGCACATAGTGCTCGAAACATGTAGAGGCATATAATAAACTTATTAAAAAAGAATTTGTGCATTAAGTTCGTTAATTACTAAGAGTAAAATAATGTTTGGCACAGACTGTCTAATTCTGCTGTATTGTAGCATGTTAAGTGGCAGAGGGGTGTAAACCAGTGATGCACAAATTTCCAGAAGGCAAGAAGCCACCTCAAAATTTCAGGTGCCAGAATGTTGACATAATGCAAGTTACATTTGTAGGATGCAAATATTAGGTGGCTCCATACAAAACATAGTCACCTACTTGACCTGGTGCATGGAATTTTTGTACCCCACATGCAGACTTACTTGGACTTGTTCCCATTGCTGATTGCCTTGAGATTTTGTGTCGATTCTCCGAATTGTTTGTTACAAATGGAAGTGTAGGGATGGAATATGCTGCTGTATCAGTTGTAAAGAAGAAGTTAAGCTTGTCTGTTTTTGGTGTGGTGTAGCACAGGAATTTGGTAGCAGAATGTTGTTTTGTATCTTAATATTGTTGCTGTTACGAACCAAGTCTGTTGATGCAGTATGAGGATTACACATGATAGTTAGCATGCAGATAATAAGAACCCTCATGTAAGGACAGAAACTGTAGCAGAATTAACTGATAAGGGTTTTTTTTTCAACTTTGGACTGGAAACTAACTTATTTACTTGAATATACAGGGTGAGAATTTTTTTTATAAATTTGTCATCTGAAAAATGGGGGAGGGGACCTTGCTTAATAACTGTGCACAGAATTAAGCAATTTCTGTGCTGGTGGTTTTTTTTTTTGAAAATTGAATATTGTGTGAGGGGGTCATTTTATGTTAGGGTTATTGAGATATTAATTTGAACGTGATGAACTTGTGTTTTTCTTAGGTCATAACTAAGATGGGCACATTTGATGAACAGACTAACGGGACGTTCATTCACAAATGGTTCTCTCATGAAGGCAATCCGGATGAGATAGTGTATTTCCCTTCGTCTACGTACGGCATTGACGCTAACCGCACGTTTGAGTAAGTAATATTTGTAAGTGGGATTTGAGATTCTTACAGCAATGTTGCTGAGATTTCAGGTCTTTTGGGTTGTGATGGTGTGTTCTTGGGTGAGTGTTTCCTGATGTTTTGAAGGATTGTAGCATCATAGTCAGGGTCAAGCAGTCAGAGGTTACTGTGTTCCTTTGAAACATTGGAGAATGCTGAACAGCAACACCCTGTCTCATTACAGAAGACTTGTTTGGTAAATAGTACTTGCATGCTACTACTTCATATCTTCGATGTATTACCCAATGATTTGGTGTGTTCCATAGCACAATGAATTCACTTGGCTGTGGGCTGGATAACCAAGGAATCGTAGTTCAATTACAGTTTTTTTTTTAAAACTTCTAGGGTAGCATTGGTGCCCATTCAGTATCGCTATTGAATAAGTTTGGCTGGGGGGGGGTTTCTCTTTCTTCAAGGGTAAAGTGGCCAAGGTGTGAGACTGACCACTTACCTTCTGATGTTGAGGATAGGAGTGCATAAAGCTATACCGTCACTACCCATGTGCCTTCATGTCATTCATAGTGACATCTTTATATTCTAATGTCTCTTTTTGTGTTAAGCTCACGCCAGCAGGATGTGACGTAGGATAAGGTAGGCAGTGCATGTGGCATACATGAGAAAGGAGAGAAATGCGTAAGGTTTGGTAGGAAGGCTTGAAGAGAGGGTATGTCTTGGAAGACATAGGTGAGGTGGGAGGGTAATATTAATATTCTTGGTTTCCCTGTGCCTTGTTGGTTTCCCAGTGTCTATAAGCAAATGCTAAGTAGGTTCCCAAGATTCCAAGTTGCCACTACCTGCTTCTCATGTAGCCCTCCCGACTTAAATTTATTAGTAACCAATGCCATATTTTGTATGCATGTAAAATAACCACTGCCACTGGGTGACAACCCAATTGCAGTTAATAAATATTATTATTATTATTATTATTAAAATGGATTTTGGAGAAATGGGATGGGATGCTATGGACTGGAAACATCTTTCTTCAGCTAGGACTAATGTTAGTGAAGCTTTGGGTTCTGCAAAGTGTGGGGAATTTTATTGTTAAACGAGGAGCTTTTAGCTTATAAAAGAGGACTGCACTGGAGATTTATTTAGGTACTCAGTTACCTTTCTTCATAGTCTGGAAGCATTTGTTGTGTGTCTCAGGTATGCAGGCCTTATAGTGTTCAGTGATGTGCTGGTGCCTCGTCGATTGGACTATTGCAATGTGACACAAGGATTGCAAGAGTGCCTGGATGGTCGATGCTACCGCATTAACAAAAAATGTGATGGAATTCTGGACTGTGAAGATGGAACTGATGAAGCCAATTGTAAGTCACTTAGTGAATTAACTGTTCAGCTTAGTGGAGAAAGCTAACACACTTGCTCATGTATGGCGTCAGGCTCTGGGCAGGGTTTTTGACTGCCAGGTGGTGTGATTTTGTCTTCACCAGTTACATTGGAATGTAGTTCACTCTTCTGTATTCTGGTGGTTGTTGATTCAGCAATTATTCCTGAGGTGGACTATCATGACTGCTTAGCCGAGCTGTTAAAGTGACTTTGGACACATTGGACAGCCACAGTTCAGTGTGTGGTGGGGGCAGTGGGGGCATTGGTTGTCCTCATCTGCATCCTCTGCTGCCACCTCCTCCTACTACTATTACTACTGCTGCTGCTCCCACTACTATACTATTACTACTACTACTATTATGACAACTGCTACTGCTCCTGCTGCTACTACTACTACCACTACTACTGCTATTACTACTACTGCTGCTACTACTACTATTATGACAACTGCTACTGCTTCTGCTGCTGCTGCTACTGCTACTACTACTACTACTACTACTACCACCACCACCACCACTACTACTGCTATTACTACTACTGCTGCTACTACTATTATACTACTACTGCCATACTACTATTATGACAACTGCTACTGCTTCTGCTGCTGCTACTACTACTACCACCACCACCACCACCAC
>Ga0123352_10017576_pt1 | contig 11398 bp, 4 predicted proteins | sample TergutLab28metaG_FD_89700 | JGI IMG/M metagenome (GOLD analysis project Ga0123352, IMG submission 89700) | Labiotermes labralis P1 segment gut microbial communities from Petit-Saut dam, French Guiana - Lab288 P1 | ecosystem: Host-associated > Arthropoda: Insects > Digestive system > Gut ... | reverse complement strand
TACAAGGGAATTTTCTTTTTTTGTGGCTTTTTTTTTTTACAGGTTGTGGGTTAAAATTTTTTTTCCGGGGTTTGGGGGGGGGGGGGGCGATATTCTGTCTCTATATTTAAAGTAACAAATATGCAGGCAGTAATTTCTTCCGAAAAGTCAGGACAAGTAAATCAAACCACATGACGCTACAACCCTAAAGATCAAAATTTCATTTTACTTTGTAATCTGTACGTTATGATTAAGCACATCAAAGCCAACAAATACACTCTTTTAGACAGAAACCCTAATTGCGTGAAATTTTTATTATAAATGTCCCCCCCCCGCCTCTTGGGCCGTTATCAGGGAACTCCAAGTAATTAGATAAGTGCGTAAAGACTAAATACTGCATAGCAGGAAATTGTGCTTCTAAAAACACATACCTAAAAAAAGTGGGCCGGTTAGCTCAGTCGGTATAGTCACTGGCTACGGGCTGGACGGTCCTAGGATCGAATCCCGCTAGGGGCGAGATTCTATGCACCTGTCCAGACCGGCCCTGGGGCCCACCCAGCCTCTTGTACAACGGGTACCGGGTCTTTCTCGGGGGTAGAGAGCGGCCGGGGCGTGACACTGACCTCTCACCCCCTTCTAGTGCCGTGGTCAAGAAAGAGTAGAGCTATACCTCTACTCCCCCTATGGGCCGTACGGGCCTGTACAGAGCCTCAAGTCTCAGTGCCTGTACAAGGGTGCACTTTACATTTTTTACCCAAAAAAGGCAAAAATATGAAAATTACAAAAGCCAGTAGCCAATTAGTCTTAATTAAAATGTGAACTAAATTTAATTCTGGGACATATATTAATAATTACTGGACATTTTTAAACTTCATAATGTTTTATTTGTGTACGCATAAGTAGTTGGTGTGCAGTATCTTGTCTTTATACACAGCTCCCTTCTAATTACTTGAAATTCCAAGTTAATGGCCAAAGACGGCCCGAAACTTGTAGGAGATACGTCTCATTCTCTTCATACTCTTCATGAAACGGCTGTTTTTTTTTATTGTGATATTTGTGATTTAAAAAAGAAACACACAATAATATAAAACCTTACGAAATAGGTTACGACGTTTGTATACAGCGTTAGCCGTGCAGTTACATGTCCTAACAGCTGTTATCATTGAACTGTAGAATGTGTCTGAAGCAGCAAAACAAGACTCTTCTTTAGCATCGTCTTTTGAAAATATTAAGTACAATTTAAGAACCTTGTTCAGAGTTGTAATAGTGGCAAGTAGGGTTGGTTGTTATGGAGCTCTAGACCAAGATAAGAGTACCACTTAGGTCTGGACATTGGTCAAGTAGAGAGAAGGGAAGGGTTTCCAAGATGGCAGACACCATCTTACAAGTGACGTACCTTCTATATGAAGATAAATGATGTGTCCAAACGAAGTCACACAGGAGTAGCAAACCTTACACAGAGAGGAAGACAGAGGTGCTTAGGCCTATGTACTATATATATCGCATGAGTTCAACTTTAAGATTTCTCTTGCGACGAGTCGATTACGGAGTCAAACCATCAATTACTCCAGACAAGACAAGGAGATGATGAGTATGCAAAATTTTGCCGCTGAAACGAATACAGAAGTGAAATGAAAGTGTTGGAAAAATCATGAGATGAGAAAGGTCGTCAAATACGAAGAATAAAGGAAGGGTAAAAAAAAGAGAGACGAAGGGAAGGATACACACAGAAACGAAAGAAGAATAATGAGGGATTGTGGATATGGGTTGGTGGTTAGAGAAGAGGATGAGAAAGGGTTAAAAAAGGAACACTCAAGGAAAAAAAAGTTACGGAGAAAAGGAACCTGATAGAAGATGTTGAGAGATGGATAACTTCACGTTCCAGAAATTAATCACCTTGTTCTGATATTCCACTGTGGAGGTGGCAAACCATCCGCGTGCTCACCAAGTAATAAATTACACCGCATAATAAGGAACGATGGAATGAGTCCTGATGATGCAGCAAACACACAAAGTCTGACGTGTTACCGTTCATCTTGAAAGATGAGCAGAGAAAATACGGCTTCATATTATTCAGCGCTCTTCAAAAATTAGACAGTCATAAGACGGTTCTAATACATAGACCTATCCCATTCCATGCTCCTTCTCATTTCATGGGTGTACCATGAAGAAAAAGATCTGATATGTATAATACTTGCCAATTTGCCTTGTAGGGTTGTTGGATTTAGAGTGTTAAATGGGTCTATGCGATTCGCTGAGTGACCCTTATACACTGCTCCTAAAACTGAAAAAAAAATTAATTTGGCTCATTACGAAAACATAATTAAATCACCTCAATCCTCTTCAAAGAGGCCAATCTAGTGGCGTTCAAACTGTGGACAGCAAGCACATCTACTTCATAACGAAATACTTACTTACTCCATGGTGCAGGGTCCTTCTTGTGCAGCTAACTGGTTTGCAGCTAGTCAAGAAATTCCCCGCATTTCACGGAACCCGAAGGTTCATTACCGCACTCACAAACGTCCGCCACCTGTCTCTATCTTGGGTTAGCCCAATCCAGTCCTTATACCCACATCCCACCTCCTGGAGATCCATCCTAACATTATCCACCCATCTACGCCTAGGCTACCCTAGTGGTCTCTTTCCCCCCGGTTTCACCACCAAGACCCTATACATCCCCCTCTCCTCACCCATACCCTTCATAACGAAATGGAAAAAAAATCGTAATTTCAATTGCACTTCTTTCTACCCCATCTTTGTGCAGAATCGGCGCTAGATTTATTTTCAGTATCAACAGCCAATATTAATTAAATTTGTTTAAATAAATGAGAAAATGTTTCATTTTTTAAAATAAATTTTCTTTTTTAAGGAGTTACAATTCATTTTCGCACCAATAAATCTAAACTTTTACCTGAGAGGATTCCCTTTTAATCGCAATAATTCCAAAATATTAAGAATTTAAAGATTACTGGGATATTCAACATGGCTAGAAGACAGTAATATCCAATCAGTGTGATACCCAGAATGACAAAAATTATTTTCTTGAGCGGTCTGAAACACAATACACAATACACCCACTTACGTATACGGCTTTAGTAGCAGCTCACGGGCAGCGACGGAAACCCCAAAACGAGTAACACTGGAGAGCATGAATTGGTTAAAGTATTAACGGAAGGAAGAAGTCGCATTCGTGGCTCATCGAAAAGAAATTAACCGGAAAGATTCACATGAAGATTTTCTTCAGTCGTGAGTTTCGGTAACAGATGTGTCCATCGTAATGGTTAACACAATTCATTATGGACGGATAAATAGACAGGTTGTGAACATGCTTTGGATTTCCAAGTTACCAATAGGACTTGAAAATATTTTCATCTTTATTACATTTCCCATAACTTGGTAACGGAAACTGAAGGGATTTGTTTTGTAAATCAGTGTTACGTGTGGCAGAACTTGAGTTCCATAAGAACTTGGCAAACACATCCAAATGACTTTTACTGCATTACACTCGAAAGAAATGTAGTTTTCTCCATCGATCTTCTTTTCTGTTGCAGAGTAAAACACGAGCGTTTCAGAGACATCCGTTTGCAGCCTTTTCTTACTGTATGACATAATTCCAAGAAATATGCCACTAAAAGGGCTCGGACGTCATTGTCATTACTTTCAACGCCAGGAATATGGTATTCAGATCTTGATCGAGGCAGTTTTCTCTAAAGGCTAATAAACATTATTACATCCACTTTTTCGAGACATTTATTTTCCACCCATTTCTTCGCCAAATATAAGACCATATTTTACATTATGGGGTTCTTTCACTTTAGTAAATGTGAAAAATATTTACGTTTTAAAATTCCAGTAAAATAAGGAAAAATTATTTCTTAATTCTTACGTGCTTAAAATCAGTACAAAATGTAAAAAAAGAGCATTTAAGCTTCGAAAAGTGATTGCTTCAGTGAAAACTAATTTCGTCGCTGTAAATATATGAGTAATCTACCGCTTTCATTTACTAATAATACATAATCTCTTACAGTATATTAGTTTGTAAACGAAGCTTTAACTCTTAAAAACCTCGTAACTTGCCCAAACAACATAACTAATGTATTCCAGGTGATTCTCAGAAGATTTTGGAAACCAAGAAGAAGGTGGGAAGACGTCGTCCGGAGGGACACATCACGGGTCCTTACGAATACGAGGATGGAGCAGACGAGCAGAAGAGAGAGAATAATGGAGGCGTCTTCTGCGGGAGGACAGGGCCCCGAAGGAACTGTAGCGCCGTAGATGGATGGATGGAAGGGTCTCGAAGTAAATAGCTACCTTTTTCATAAAATATCAACAATCAGCTTTTTAATAATTGAGATGAAGCATGTTCTCTGTGAGGTAGGAATTTGTTTTGTGCGTATAATTATTTAGATGGAATTCGCTTTTCAAGTCTTTAAACATTTTTAAAGCTAAGAACGTATACATATGCCATTCAGTACGCAACAATTTTTCTTCTGACTCCTTTTTCCATGCCCCATTTCGAATCAGGCCTTTTATTGCCACCAAGCTTAGGTACTGTAGAACATAAAATGTAGGAAATCACACTTGCGTAATACCGTAAATGCTAACCCATAACACGCAGCATCAGACATGCAGATAGGCAGACAGTCGGACAGGCCTTTGAGCCACAGTTTGACTGAGGCTGTGCTGTGTGATGCATCACCGCCCCTGCTGCTGTCAGGTGCACGGATGTGTTGAACCTGCCACATATTGTACACCTCAGCCTATTGTGTTGGAACACACAACACATACTGAGCTCTGCATGGAACCTCCATTGTCATTACGTCACAACAGCAAGGCCAACCAAAATTATGTTGCGCTGCTGTCAACACACACCTCAACCCATTTATTATATCTGAAGTCGAGATTCGAACTCGGTCCCTATGTTGAATGATGACAGACATACATACCGATGTAAAATTAATCAACGAGATTTTTTAATCAGAGACTGACCGCTATTGCAATAAAAGCTTTAACCTTCAACCTGACTTCTTTTCACATACTTTACATGTAATTACACTGCATTAGGCAGTTAAAGCCCAGTGTTGATTTTATATACAACTGCCCTAACACTAAGACACACTAAATGTTGATAAACAGTGAGACTTATTCACGCGAATCATAGGATTCTTAAAATAAATATCGATTTCTATTTGTTAGTACAGACTGGCAGTGTTCTGTTTGAGGCTGGAACGAAAGTTTTCGTATAAAACATACAAAAACGACTGTCTTCAAAACATTAAAGGAAATCCGCCATTCAGCCATGTACTGTTAGTGACATAAGCATTGCCTGTCATGATGTCGTATCCATACTGAGATACCGCTAAACTGAAAAGTTCAGTTCTCTGTCAATTTATGTAAAGCATCGAAAAATTGTCTCACACATTCACGCACAACCCACGTGTCCCAAAATGTCGCCCAGGCATTTCATCCGTAGAGTCGTAAAACTGTCTGATATACTCAGGACCCACTTGGGTTCTCCGATACCACTCCCATAAAATAACTTCTTTTCATTTAACAGGAAGGGGCCAGGATAGCGTAGTCGGTATAGCGACTCGCTAGGGGCTGGACTGTCCGGGGATCGAATCGTGGTGGGGGCGACGTTTTCCGCACCTGTCCAGACCGGGCGTGAGGCCAACACAGTTTCCTATATAATGGGTACTGGGTCTTTCCCGGAGATAAAGCATTCGGGGCTTAGCGTTGACCACCCAACCCAATCTAGCGCCGAGGTTAAAGAAAGAGCACAGCTATATCTCTACTCCCCCTCTGGGCCTTCGTGGCCTGTTCTAGGGTGAACTCCACCCTTTATAATTTAACAGGCAAATTTGTGGTATTACCTAAATACAATCAAATCTCTTCTCCTAAAAAACTGAAATTTTGCAATTATAAATAAATTGTCAGTAAATGTGTAGAGTTCTGGAGTGATCTGACACACTGATGGTCATTTTTCTGTCAGAATGCCACCATGTCATAAGGTCGAATACTCTTGTCAGTTTATCTGCGGAGACAGAGGAGTACCTAATAAGCATTTTGACGTTCCTCTTGGATCCCATTACTAGCTTTTCTACCTTAAACTCTTTTTAGACTATTCTTATCCCAAATGACACGCGTATATTCCAATGTAATATTTTCTGTCATCTCTTTCATATCCTATTTGTTTAGTTGGTTATGTTGAACGATATTTTCAGTAACCTCAACTGCACATATCCTGAGTTGTGAACTGGAAATATTGTGGAAGAAAGTGTGGTGGTCCAATCTAAGTTGCTATAACGCCATTTTACTGGAAGTACTTGGGAATATCACGATAAAGTTCAATCAGTGCAGCCGGTGATTCTGCCAAGGTGCGAAACAGACACTTTCCGGATACAAGAAAGAAGCATTACGTGTACTCTTAGGCAATTTCTTCAGTGTACATAATGCTACAAATGTCACTTGTATTTTACATTAAGTTAGGATAAAACACAGCATCTAATACACGTCATTGCTAAACATATGTTGTTAATATATGTACAGGCTTACCATTAAATGAACTTGCCTCTAACGTTGGAATCAATCGTGCGACACACATTCTGTCCACTACAGGATTATGGGATTGTGTGATGTTGGGTTTGTTTGCGCCTTCTCATTTTCCCGTGACTTTTTTTGTGCCTTCAATCCTAGACACTCAGCAATTACATTAATTAAAACAATATTTTGAGTTGTTAAAAAAAATACTTTCAGTATGCACAGAAAATGTCTTTAGTTTTTGTATCCATAAAGCTGCTGGATTGCACGCTAGACAGAAAAATTAGAGGACGTTCTTGTATCACTTTGCAGAGTGATGATCCTGTTCAACTGTACGTAAAATTATAGATTTGAGCTCACAGAGAATATAGTCAGCTTCCTTTATAAAGACCAGTCAGTTAATGTTGTTTAAAGAAATAGTCACTGAGAACTGAAAAGTGAATACACTCCTTAAGCAAATTTCAGGGATCTTAATTTTAAAAAAATTGGTCAATAATGTCCACCGCGCTTTAAAGAAATGGAAGTTTCTGATCTACTCAGAGTTTAATCGGAGGATGTCAAATAGGCACAAAATTGCTGCTGCTGATACTGACGGTTAAGCAACTTAAGGCATGTATCGATCTTTATACCATACCACCTTCTGTGTTTGGGGACAGGGGTGACATATTGGTTAAGGTGCTGTGCTACAAATCGGAAGGCCGCTGTTTCGATCCCAGCTGCTGTCAATGGATTTTTCATTGACATAAATCCTTCCGATCGCACTATGGCCCTGGGGTCGACTCAACCTCTAACAGAAATGTGTACCAGGAACATTTCCTGGAGGTAAAGGCGGCCGGTGCGTAAGGCTGACAACTTTATCACCATCCTGTGCCGTTGTCATGAAACCTGTGAACCTTAACTTCCTGCAACCGTCTGGGCCACTCCAGGCCTGTAACGAGACTGCTTTTTTACCTTCTGTGTTTGTTGGTTGAGAATGATGCTTGTAATCTGTCTTCCACACACAACATCCCACACATTTCAAGTAAGTATTTTCCTAAGTCCAAAAGATTAACCCGGTATAAAGTCACATATTTACTGCAACTAATACACGCCACATACGCTCTAGAGTTTCTAGCGTTACATCAGAGTTTCCTTTCCCTTTACGTGACAGACAATTGAAATCTATAATTTATTGATCACGAATGCAAGGTCGTGTCTTGTTATGGATGACAAATGAGATTTTGCCTTCATAAAAGAAAGAAATTCATCGCAGTCAGACTATAAACATTATTCTCCAGTTACACCCATGATTTTCTATTCTTCTGGTGTGCAAAGAAATTTCGTTTCTCTACTTTCAGCGGCATGATGGACAGCTGTCATAGAGCTTCTTTAAAACAAAGTTAATTAGTTAATACTAAATGAAAAATTGATAGAAACTATTATAATCATTTATTATTAAATATTAAAATGCACCTAAACAGTCTCACGTGTTTATAATATCATACTCGAGACTCGAGCGTGTTAGCTTTGAAAGCTCTCCTTAATTCTGAAATTCTCAGAATGGGGTTTCAAGTCGTCTTAAATGGTTTGGGATGTAGACGTAATATTATCAAAAGCTATGAAATCGACTTCCAAAATTTTAATAACCCTACTTGAAAGAATTTAATAAGACTAATAAAGAACTTTTAAAATTTTAAGCCCAATTTGAAAAAATTGCCTAAACAGAGATATAAGGGAGACAGGAAATATAATATTTCCAAATTAATAAAAAATACTCTATTGTGACTAGTAGTTTAAAGGAAATTTGAACTAACGGCTGTTTTATTTAGCATTTTTAAACAAATACTGTACCTAAAACAGTAAAAGGAGGACATTCTGCGACATTAATAAGAGTCTGAGCGATAAATGAGGTTCGGCCCCACAGGTTAAAAAAAAATTCAGCTATATTAAATAATATTATTAGTAGTAGTGTATTAGTATTAGTATTAGTAGTATTAGTAGCAGTAGTCCTACTAGAAGTAATGGTGGTGGTGTTGGTGGTGGTGGTGGTGGTAAATATAGTAGTAGTAGTAGTAGTAGTAGTAGTAGTAGTAGTAGTAGCAGTAGCAGCAGAACAATAGTTGTACTGTATTAGTGCCAGTTGTAGGAATTGTTGATCACAATGTCAGAACGAGTAAAGTGAGGAAGAAGAGAAATTCATGCAGAATTTACTATGGAATCCCCTTAGAAGACGTTCTTTTGGAAGACCAAGAAGGGGATGGAAGGGCAACGTGAACATGATATTAAAAATTATGTTGTAGTAACTGAAGATGTACGAAGTTGGTTCATACACCTCTTCGAGAGCAGATTTTATTTATCTGCTGAACTTTCTGGTCCTCTCGACAGTGCTGACACGAACGGCCGAGAAACCTCAACGAATTATTTTGAAATTATAGTGGGAAAAGTGGTCCTAACATTATTAAGTGTACTATCTGTGCATCATCATTATGGAACTGAGGGAAACAAAGTAATATCTCGGTCACTGTAGCTTCTTTAAGGGTCAAGACTCGAACCCAGGAGCTCCCGAATAAAACCCGAAAGTGCCTACCATTCAACCAGGTCTAGTGGCAGACTAATGTTTCCTACGTTATTATTATGAGATTTATAAATCCTACAATAGGCAAAATTCGCCTAAGTAACAATTAAAATTTAGGTTGGTGTGTCAAGAGCAGACGGCACCATGATGACAGTCTACTGTCTGTAAACCATATCAAGAGCAGACGGCACCATGATGACAGCCTACTGTCTGTAAACCATGTCAAGAGCGGACGGCACCATGATAACAGCCTACTGTCTGTAAACCATGTCAAGAGCAGACGGCACCATGATGACAGCCTACTGTCTGTAAACCATGTCAAGAGCAGACGGCACCATGATGACAGCCTACTGTCTGTAAACCATATCAAGAGCAGACGGCACCATGATGACAGCCTACTGTCTCTATAACAATGTCGATTTCGAAAAGCTCTTAGTTATTACAATTACCATTTATGAAAAAATTCTTTGTGTTCTTGGAACCAACCTAAACCCTAAATTAGTCTCTTGTTAGCATGTCCAGGCACAGAAGATACACATTACTTACAAACAGTGAGAGAATATGAGCTACAAGAAACATTAGACTTTGTAACAATTAAAGCGCTGTCAGTCTTTACAAATAATATTATTACTTTTTCTTGTTCCGTTCGAAAAACCTCATATTTACAAATTGCAGCAGTTAGTTTTTAACCAGCGGTAAATTTTACTGCTCCAGGGTTACAAAAGATTTTTATGGGAATCCCAAGGAGAAACAGAAAACCTTTCAGAAGACTATATCCGTCCTTCTTTCCCTTCAATACACATCGCTCTCTAGTATGATACTCCTACATGCTAGCCCTCAAGGTATTCCCACCCCCAAAATGATGCACAAACAACACATCTCACCATACGTCACCTGTCTTCCCATCAGTTCTTCTTTACGAATCTAGACCACGTTTTCTACCCTCAGCCTCCTTAGGACTTTTCTACATCCAAGTTTCAGTCCCAAGAAAGAAAAGAGGGTTAGAATAAAAGATATGGTATATATGTAGTATAAAAAATTTGAGAGAACGAAAGATGAAGTTTGTTAACATAATCGGTGGATCTTCAAGAGTAAAGTCGTGGTTGACATGTGAAGGGAACGTGGGAGAGGAGGAAAGAGGGTTCATGTCATGTCAAGTCTGATAGCTCCTGGTTTTCCTCTTGAAAAGGTAAGGAAACAGACGAATAGCTGCAGCTGTGGGAAAGAAAAGAGGGCCCAATGCTACGTGCTTCACAATCTCCCAGGCCAGATTACACAACGTCTATAGACCCTCCTCTATATTAGACCTCAGGTTCTAAATACACCCAGTTACAAATAACAATGCGTATGTCCTCGCAATAAATTCTACAGCAACTTTGTTTTTATTGAGTGGGCTATGAAATGCATGACGTAGAAACACAACTGAGTGACAATTACTCTGTCACTGCAGAAAATAAGTAGTGTAACAAGATTCACGTGCCCGTATATAATTACCACACTATACAGAACTATTTACTGTAGAAGATAAATTGACACAAAAGTATAGAGTCAGGTTTACTTGTTTAGTATAAATCTAGTACAATAAATGAACAAAAAAGGAATTTCTTTTGTTGCTTCCCTGAATGTACAATGCCGTATTATTTTGAAGGAATAGGAGATAACCATTTTTTAAACAGAGACCTGAATAAAATATTTGGATATAAGTTGGCTTATAAGTGAGGAATTTAAGAAACTGCGTGACTTTGAACATAAAGCTTCATGCACATCACTGAGAAATGTTATAGTATGACAGTGAAACTGGTGGTAATATATTTAAATTAAATTTAAAGAGGAATCTACTTTAATTTAGAAAGTTAGATCTTAAAAGCTCTTTTAGCAGTTCCTAGGAAAAGAGTCTGCTTTGGGTAACAGCAAAACGCAGCTTTATTGTACAAAACATACATTAAAAAAAAAGTAAGGTCCATTAAGTTTACTAGAAACTTCAGCAACTGGGTCCCTTCAAATGCTAAAATATTATTCAAATAATCTGAAAAATGTAGTAAATTTTCAAACAAAATATAATTAAATTAGACTAGGTGGCAAATATTATATCATAATTCCAAAATAATTACCAACAAGATGACACTTATGGACTATCCTTTATTTCAGGGTTAGTCGTCCTTCACTCTACATGTTTCGAGCTTCAGGGATCTCATCATCAGGAGTTCACTTTTTTACTGTACAGGCAGCCTCTGGCATACTGTGTACTCTTTTTCTGTATTCCACTCGTTCTCCTACCTGTCGGGAACAGAACCCGTAGGAGAACGGGTGGACTACAGCAAAAAC
>Ga0123352_10017572_pt1 | contig 11399 bp, 6 predicted proteins | sample TergutLab28metaG_FD_89700 | JGI IMG/M metagenome (GOLD analysis project Ga0123352, IMG submission 89700) | Labiotermes labralis P1 segment gut microbial communities from Petit-Saut dam, French Guiana - Lab288 P1 | ecosystem: Host-associated > Arthropoda: Insects > Digestive system > Gut ... | reverse complement strand
GAGGCTGAGTGGACCCCGTTCCAGACCTACTACTACTCAGAAAATCTGGTAGCGCCGGGGATCGAACCCGGGACCTCTGTATCTGTAGCCAGAAACTCTGACCACTAGACCACAGAGGCGGTCTAATATTATTTCTATAGTAATACCAACTACAGGCATCAAGGTCTCAAATTTATTTTATTGGAGTAACACTCTACATGTTTCGGACGGTCTTTTCGTCCATCATTAGGATTTCAAGACTGTACATACAGCAACAGGCGTATGTCAAACAGATACTGCTGTCTGTTTGCTAGCGAGGCACCAGCCGGCAGCATCGCCGGTGCATTATACCACAAGCTGCTCCTGAGGATGGGAGAAATTATCGCCCGAAACATGTTGAGCTGATTGAAATTATTAATAAATTGTTGTTGTTGCATCTAGTTGGCTGTTTACATTATTCTAATAACACACGTGCTTCCTATTGAATTCTCACTAATCAATCATTCGGCACTATGTAGTAGGAGCTACTGACCAATATACGTATATATACGTTTTCAGATTGTGGTTGTCTGGGTGCTGACACTGCCCCACTGAACATGGAGGCCACATGTAGATAAGAAACGTTTCTCTCCACCCAACACAGTCCACTGTGTTACAACCCACAAGACAATCATCTGAACCCCCACAGCTACGAAGACCTCTACGATATTAAATGTTTGTTTCGTAAAGAGAGCGTCTTCACAGCTCTGTTTTTATTACCTTCCCTGAAATAACACAAGTGCTTTAGAAATGTTAAAATGCGACTCCACATGCTCCTGGATCGCCTTCCACCGTGCTGGTTACTTAATGTTTCCATGAATCTCACTAATATGATCTCTGTATTGATGGCCAGAGGAGTGTGCAAGCAGATCCCTATTCAGGCTGGCCCCACGCGAGCTCAAGTGGTCGACATGCAGTAATGGACAAACATGTATTTGTACTGGGGAGAAAGGGGTTAAGAGGCTCGTAGGGTGGCATAAGCCACTTTCAAGGGCCTACTTGTCTTCTCGCTAAGGGTCGGGCAGTCACACTTTGTCTAGCCGGATATTACGACTCCACTTACGTTCTACCACGCCTCCTCCACCATTTGTCGTCGGCTGAATTCTCGTAGAAGGAACTGGCGGTAGAAATATCACTGCGCACTTGACAGAGTGTCGTTTCACTGAAGTATGATTTCTGACTCTAAACAATGTAATCTGAAGAATATACCTGTGTACGTTTTTACACCAACTTCAAAATTTAGCTATATAAAAAGAGCTGCCTTGAAAACAAACGAGAAAATTTCCCGGTAAGTTGGATTTTACAAGGGATACCCTTGATATTGGTCAAATGATCAACTACAAATATAATGGACAGATATGGTTCATTAATCAATGTCAATATTCATTTATATTCCACGAAAAAAAGTAAAAATTATTATTATTATCGTCATCACCATTATCATCATCATAATTATTACTGTTGAAATTAAAATTTGGGTTGCCATATCTGGCCTTACCGCAATAGTTTTTCGTTTTCTTAATAGGGTGTGTGATAAGTCCGGTGTACACAACTACCGTAAAGTCACATTAAAGGTAAAAGTCGCCGAGTAAAATGTCACGCAGGTACAGGGATGACGTACAGATAAAGCTCTATTCATGTTTAATCTCGTCGCTAGATGGGAAAACCCACCGGCACACATTTTGCGTAAGGATGGGTGGGATCCAGGGCTGGACTGGACGGATGTGAAGAAAATGAGTCTCTTTCGCCCACAGGAGTTCGCAGTCTGGATCGCCCAGCCAGTACACAGTCGCTAAACTTAGCGCCGTATACACAATCCTATGGATCGCCAATATGTACGGAGTCGCTACACTGAGTGCCCTATACCAAATCGTCTGGATCGCCCAGATTGTACTGAGTCGCTACACTGAGTAACCTATACCCAATCCTCTGGATCGCCCAACTTGTATCGAGTCGCTAAACTGAGTGCCGTATACCCACTCTACTGGATCGCCCAACATGTACCGAGTAGCTAAACTGAGTGCCCTATAACCATTCCTCTGGATCGCCCAGCCTGTACACATTCGCCACACTGAGTGCCCTGTACCCACTCCTGTGGATCGTCCAGATTGTACTGAGACGCTAAAATGAGTGCCCTATAACCACTCCTCTGGATCGCCCAACTTGTACCGAGTCGCTACACTGAGTGTCCTATACCCACTCCTCTGGATCGCAGAGTGTGTACTCAGTCGCTACACTGAGTGCCCTATACCCAGTCTTCTGGATCGCCCAAAATGTACAGAGTCGCTACACTGAGTGCCCTATACCCACTTTTCTGGATCGCCCAACACGTACCCAGTGGCTACACTGAGGGCCAAATACCCATTCTGCTGGATCGCCCAACTTGTACCGAGTCGCTGCTCTGAGTGCCCTGTACCTACTCCGCTGGATGGCCCAGCCTGTACCCAGTCGCTACACTGAGTGCCCTATACCCACACCATTGGATCGCCCAACTTGTAGCGAGTCTCTACACTGAGTGCCCTATAGTCACTACCTCTGGATAGACCAGCCTGTACGGAGTCGCTACACTAAGTGCCCTATACCCACTCTTCTGGATCGCACAACAATCACCGAGTCGCTAAACTGAGTGCCCTATACCCAGTCTACTGGATCCCCCACAATGTACTGAGTCGCTACACAGATTGCCCTACACTCACTCCTCTGGATCGCTCAGACTCTACCGTTCGCTACACTGAGTGCTATATACCCAAACTCTGGATCGCCCAACTTGTACCGAGTCCCTAAACTGAGTGCCCTATACCCATTCTTCTGGATCGCCCAGCCTCTACCGAGTCGCTATACAGAGTGCCCTACACTCACTCCTCTGGATCGCACAGATGGTACTGCGTCGCTAAACTGAGTTCCTTGCTACAAACCCTCTGGATCGCCCAGCTTGTACCCAGTCGCTAAATTGAGTGCCGTGTACCCAAATTTCTGGATCGCCCAACTTCTAGCAAGTCCCTAAACTGAGTGCACTATACCCACTCTTCTGGATAGACCAGCCTGTAACGAGTCGCTACACTGAGTGCCCTATACCCACTCTTCTGGATCGCTCAATAAGTACCGACTCGTAAATTGAGTGCCCTATACACACTCCACTGGAAACCCTAGAATGTATTGATCGCAACACTGAGTGCCCTACACTCCCTCATCTGGATCGTTCAGACTATAACTATTCGCTACACTGAGTGCTATACACCCACTCTTCTGGATCGCCCAACTTGTAACGAGTCGCTAAACTGAGTGCCCTATACCCATTATTCTGGATCGCCCTGCCTGTACCGAGTCGCTATACTGAGTGCCCCACACTCACTACTCTGGATCGCCCAGATTGTACTGCGTCGCTAAACTGAGTTCCCTGCAACCACCCCTCTGGATCGCCCAGCCTGTACCGAGAAGTTACACTGAGTGCCATACAACCACTCTTCTGGATCGTCCAGATTTAACCGATTTTCGACACTGAGTGCCCTATTCCCACTTCTCTGGTCGCTCAGAATATACTGAGTCGCTACATTGAGTGCCCTATACCCAATCAAATGGATCGCCAAACTTGCACCGAGTCTCTACACTGAGTTCCCTGCAACCATCCATTTGGATCGTCCAGCCTATGCTAAGTCATCAACACTGAGTGACCTATATTCCTCTCGATCGCCCAACATGTACCGAGTCGCTAAACTAAGTGCCCTATACCCACTCCTCTGGATCGCCCAGTATGTATTGAGTCGCTAAATTGAGTGGCCTATACCCACTCTTCTGGATCGCCCAGCCTGTACCGAGTCGCTACACTGAGTATCCTATACCCACTGTTCTGGATCACACAGCCTGAACCGAGCCGCTACACCGAGTGCCCAATATTCACTCGTCTGGATCGCCCAACATGTACGAGTCGCTACATTGAGTTAGCTGAAACCATACATCTGGATCGCCCGACCAGTACTGATTCGTTACTCTGAGTGACGAAAACTCCTCTGGATCGCCCAACATGTACCGAGGATCTAAACAGAGTGCACGAAACCCACGTCTGTGAATCGCTCAGCCTGTACCGAGTCGCTACACTGAGAGCCCTATACCCACTCCTATGGATCGCCCAGCTTCTACAGATACGCCACACTCAGTGCCCGACACTCACTACTCTGGATCGCACGACTTCTACCGAGTCGCTACTCTGAGTGCCATATATCCACTCCTCTGGATCGCCCAGCCTGTACCGAGTAGCGACACAGAATGCCCTACACACAATACTCTTAATCGCCTAGAAGGTTCCGATTCGAGAAACTGAGTGCCTTGCACTCCCTCGTCTGGTTAACCCAGATTGTACCCTGTCGCAAAATTGAGTGCCCTACACCCACTCTTCTGTATGGTCCAGATTGTGCCGAGTCGCTACACTGAGTTCCCTATACCCACTCATCTGGATCGCCAGGCCTGCACCAAGTGGCTACACTGAGTGCACTATACCCACTCCTGTGGATCTCCCAGGCTGTACCCAGTCGCTACACTGAGTGCCTTTCACACACTCCTCTGGATCGCCCAGCTTGTACCGAGTCGATACACTGAGTGCCCTGCACTCACTCTTCTGGAACGACAAGCCTGCACCGAGTCGCTACATTGAGTGACCTATACTCACTCCTTTGCATCGCCCGGCCTGTACCGATTCGCTACACTGAGTACCCTATACCCACTCCACTGGATGGCCCAGCATGTACCGGGTCGCTACACTGAGTGCCCTACACTCACTCATCTAGATAGTCCAGCACACAACGGGTCGCTACATTGAGTGCCCTATACACAGACCTCTGGTTCGCCCAGGCAGCAACGAGTCGCTACACTGAGTGTCCTATACCATCCAACATCGATCGCCCAGAATGTACCAATTTCGCTACATTGAATGCCCTTTACCCACTCTTCTGAACCGCACAGCCCGTACCGAGTCGCTATATTGAGTGACCTATATTAACTCGTTTAGATCGCCCAGTCTGCACCGAGTCGCTACATTGAGTGTCCTATAACCACTTCTCTGGATCGCCCAGACGGTACCGATTCGCTAAACTGAGTACCCTATACGCTCTCTTCTGGATCGACCAGCTTGTACCGAGTCGCCACACTGAGTGCCCTAAACTCACTCATCTGAATCGACCAGCCTGTACCGAGTCACTACACTGAGTGCCCTATACCCACTTCGCTGGATCGCCCAGAATATACTGATTGGCTACACTGAGTGCCCTATAGCCACTCCTCTGGATCGCCCAGCGTGCACCGAGTCGCTACACTGAGTGCCCTATACTCACTCTTCTGAATCGCCCAGCCTGTACTAAGTCGCTACACTGAATTCCCTATACATATTTCTATGGATCGCCCAGTATGTACCGAGTCGTTACACTGAGTCCCCTATACCCACTCGTCTAGATCGCCCAGCCTGTTCTGAGTCGCTACACTGAGTGCCCTATACCCACTCATCTGGATCGCCCACCCTGTACCGATTCGCTAAACTGATTGCCTTATACCCATTCCTATGGATCGCCCACCCTGTACCGATTCGCTAAACTGATTGCCCTACAGTCACTCCGCTGGGTTGCACACCATGTATCGAGTAGCTACACTGAGTGCTCTACCCTCACTCCTCTGGATAGCCCAGTGTGTACCGAATCGCTAAAGTGAGTGCCCTACACTCACCTTTCTGGATCGCCCAGCCTGCACCGAGTCGCTACACTGAGTGCCCTACACCCACTCCTCTGGATCGCCCAGCTTACACCGATTCGCTTCACTGAGTGTCGTATACCGAATCTTCTGGAACGCCCAGTCTGTACCGAGTCGCTACACTGAGTGCCATACACTCATCCTTCTGGATCGCCCAGACTGTACTGATTCTCTACACTGAGTGCCTTATATCCACACCTCTGGTTCGCCCAGCCTGTACCGAGTGGCTAAACCTAGGGCCCTACACTCACACCTGTGGATCGCCCAGATTGTACCGATTCGCTACAATGAGTGGTTTTCACTCATTTTTCTTGTTCGCACAGCTTGTACCGAGTAAATAAACTGAGTGTCCTATACACACTCCTCTGGATCGCCCAGCCTGTACCCATACGCTACACTAAGTGCCCAATACCCACTTTTCTGGATCGCCCAGCCTGTACCGATTCGCTTCACTGAGTGCCCTATACCCACTCCCCTGTTACGCCCAGCCTGTACCGATTCGCTACACTGAATGCCCTACACCAACTCTATTGGTTCGCCCAGTCTGTACCGATTGGCTACACAGAGTGCCCTATACCCACTCCTCTGGATCGCCCAGCCTCTACCGATTCGGTAAACTGAGTGCCCTATACCCACTCCTCTGGATCGCACAGCCTGTACCTGGTCGCCACACTGATTGCCCTAAAGTCACTCCGCAGGGTCGCACAGTCTGTACCGATTAGCTAAACTGAGTGCCCTAAACTCACTCCTCTGAATCGCCCAGCGTATACCGAGTCGCTAAACTGAGTGCCCCACACTCACTCTTCTGGATCGCCCATCCTGCACCGAGTCGCTACATTGAGTACCCTATAACCATTCTTCTTGTTCGCCCAGCCTGTACCGAGTCGATACACTGAGTGCCCTAAACTCACTCCTCTGGATCGCCCAGCCTTTACCGATTCGCTGCACTGAGTGCCTTACATTCACTCCTCTGGATCGCCAAGAATGTACCGATTCGCTACAATGAGTGCTTTTCACTCATTCTTTTTTCTCGCACAGCCCGTACCGAGTAAATAAACTGAGTGCCCTATACCCACTTTTCTGGATCTCCCAGCCTGAACCGAATCGCGAAACTGAGCGCCCTACACTCACTCCACTGGATCGCCAAGCCTGTACAGTTTCGCTTCACCGAGTGCCCTATACCCACTTCTCTGGATCGCCCTTCATGTACCGATTCGATAAACTGAGTGCCCTATACACATTCCGCTAGATCGCCCAGCCTGTACTGAGTCGGTATGCTAAGTGCCCTATACCAATTTTTCTGAATCGCCCAGCCTGTACTAATTCACTACACTGAATGCCCTATACACATACAACTCGATCGCCCAGTTTGTACCGATTCGCTAAACTGAGTTCCCTATACCCACTCCTCTGAATCGCCCAGCCTGTACTCATTCGCTACACTGGGTGCCCTATAACCACTCCTCTGGATCGCCAAACCGTTACCGATTCGCTGCACTGAGTGCCCTATTCCCAATATACTGCATCGCCCAGCCTGTACCGATTCGCTAAACTGAGTGCACTATACAAAATCGTCTCGATCGCCCAGCCTGTACTGATTCGCCACACTGAGTGCCCTATAACCACTCTTTTGGATCGCCAGCCTGTACCGATTCGCCACACTCAGTGTCCAATAACCACTCTTCTGGATCGCCCAGCCTGTACTGAATCGCAAACCTGAGTGCCCTATACCAACTCCTCTGGATCGCCCAGCTTTTAACGTATCGCTACACTGAGTGCCCTATACACACTTGTCTGGATCGCCCAGCCAGTACCGAATCGCTAAACTCAGCGCCCTACACTCACTACTCTGGATCGCCCAGCCTGCACCGATTCGTTACACTGAATGCCCTATACCCAATTCTCTGGATCGCCCTTCATGTATCGATTCGCTACACTGAGTGCCCTATACCCACTCCTCTAGATCGCCCAGCCTGTACTGAGTCGATACACTGAGTGCCCTATACCAACTTTTCTGGATCGTCCAGCCTGTACTGATTCGCTACACTGAGTGCCCTATACCCACTCCCCTCGATATCCCAGCCTGTACCATTCGCTACATTGAGTGCCCTATACTCACTTCCCACCCTGTACCGAGTCGCTACACTGAGTGTCCTATACCCACTCCTCTGGATCTCCCAGCCTGTGCTGAGTCGTGACCCTGAGTGCCCTATACCCACTCCTCTGGTTCGTCCAGCCTGTACCGATTCGCTACACTGAGTGCCCTATACCCACTCCTCTCTGTCGCCCAGCGTGTACCATGTCGCTTCACTGAGTGCCCTAGACCCACTCCCCTGGATCGCCCAGCCTGTACTGATTCGCTGCACCGTGTGCCCTATACCCACTCCTCTGAATCGCCCAGCCGGTACCGAATCGCTACACTGAGTGCCCTATACCCACTCTACTGAATCGCCCAGCCTGTACTGATTCGCTACACTGAATGCCCTATACCCACTCCTCAGTATCGCCCAGCCTGTACAGAGTCGCTACACTGAGTGCTCTATACCCACTCCTCTGCATCGCCCAGCCTGTACTGAGTCGCTACACTGAGTGCCATATACCCACTCCTTTTCTTCGCCCAGCCTGCACTGAGTCGCTACACTGAGTGCCCTATACCCACTCCTCTGGTTCGCCCAGCCTGTACCGAGTCCCTACACTGAGTGCCCTATATCCACCCCTCTGGATCGCCCAGCTTGTACCGATTCGCTACACTTTGTGCCCTATACCCACTCCTCTGGATCGCCCAGCCTGTACTTAGTCGCTACACTTAGTTCCCTATAACCACCCCTAGCACCGCACCCTAGCCTGGGTATATTTTGAGTTGTATTTGAAGACCTCACTGCAATGACTATGAAGAGTGCAGTTGTACTGGACACCAACTTAGAAATATATTTATACCTTAGAACACTATTAAGATATTCCACGTAATTTTCTGCCGGTAGAGTGGGCCAAAATATTTCTCCAAACGTCAGATTACACCACTACACACGGCGTCACAAATTTTCCACTCCGGTGAAATCTTGAATTTCCTATCTGTACGAAATTTGCATTTCTACAACAAATCTTTATGGACAACCCAAGCGAATGAACAGCTTGAATGCCACACAGAGACGGCATTATTCCTAGCACCATTGTACATTCAATGTAAATTTTTTTACTGCATAATTTATACCATAATCTGGGGACACTCTCTGGCTTTATGGTAATAATGTATCAGAATTAACAGTAATGCAACAAGCGCCGGAAACCTTCGGTGTTAGATTAAGAGTACGAAATGAATGTTTCATTACTAGACAGTACATTTTGTGTGTCCGCGTAAATTATCAAACACAAACAACTGGGTCGAAACTTTAGGGGAATAATCGCAAATGCGGGAGGACAATTGGATGTGGAAATTGTGCCGACTCACACACCTCACAGGATACGTTCTAATTACTAACGCTATGGATCAGAATCCTGTTTCAACAATTAGACATCTGCGCAGGTTTGAAGAAATTTTCTCTCTTATTACCATTCAAGTGAAACTCCACCATTTCGCCCAATCCTGGAGTCAAGTTTACGACCCACCTCTCTAAGACCCACATTAATATTGTCTTACTTAGTCTCCCTTCACATTCTTTAATCAATATTCGAATAGCTTTCAATCTTCCCTATTTGTGCTACATATTCTACCCATCTCATCTTCCATTAAGTGACCACCCTAAAACATTTGGAGAAGAATATAGGCCTACACCCGCACGGTCTAAGGTGTGGGTCTTCGGCCGCTTGCTTGCTGTAACTGCAGGTTCGAATCCCACCAGGGGCATGGACGTCTGTCTCTTTTGAGTGTTGTGAGTTGTCAGTTAGGAATCTCTAAGTCGTCTAGGGGAGTCCTACTGAATGTGGTGTGTCTGAGCGTGATCGCGAAGCCTCGATAATGAGGAAGCCCTGGCCCACTGAGGGGCTGCGGAGCCGCAGAAAGAAAATTAGTCCAATAATAGGAGACGCCTCATATTGCGCTTTTACAAGCAAAGACCCCAAATATAAAGCACTTTTACAACGTTGCACATCTTTTCAGTATTTAACATGAGATAAAATTCAATTATGTTTCTTACTCAATCGAGTCTTCGTAAGTACCCTTTCCTGTTTGATGTATTTTCTTTCCTTGCTGAATACACGTATTGCATTGGCTTCAGCTGCTGTCTGCGACCTAGTCAAGTGGCAACTGAAGACGACAAACTCGGGAATATTCTCCGGTGAAGAGGGAAGGTAACTCGGTCACGAGTCTGCAAACTCTGTAAAGGGGGGGAGGGTGAAATCGTGGAGGACATCCTCGACCAAAGATTGGCAACCGCTAGCAGTGACAGGGACGTGACCAACCGAACACAAGACCCGCTGACTAAGCAGAAGAGTAGTGTGAAGAGGGCTGCCGAGATTGAACGACAGAAATGTGTATAAGGACAGCAACAGCCAGTTTCCAATAAGTACATTTCATTTAAAATATTGAAGGACCTTGAAGAAAGTTTCAGAATGAAATTCAAGAACAGAAATATAGGAAAAAGTACTTAAAATGGAAGAAAGCATCTCCTTCTACAGAATAATTTCCTCTCATTATATTTTCTACACTGAGTGCCTTAAGGAGTCCTCAATCAACTGCTAGGCGATAAAATATTTCTAAAATTTTATGTGTCCCTATTTATTTGAATAATACACCATAATTTCTAAATCAAACACTGCAAAGTATTTATATTCTAATTTTACAAAAATCACTAATCAAAAAGAAAAGATACGTTCACACATTCTCAAAATACTAGACTGGGAAACAATTTAATGTTTCTTTATCAACTGAATGATATTAGAAGATCATAGCGTTCAATTTATATGAAAGAACAGGTAAAAAGTGGAAATGTCTCATCATCGGCCCCGAGGAACTGAGGAAAACCAAGAGAAACAAGTCAGCGCTTCTGTGGTCTTGCAAAAATTTGAAAAGGACGCTTCCAGAATAATGTCTAGAAGCGGCACGATTTAAAAAAGTCCGCTCGATAATAGCGGTAGGTTGGAAATGTACTTCGGATTGTGGAAGGACGAAAAGTCGTACGAATTTTAATAGGGATACTTCTTGGAAGACGATGGTGGAAATGACAGAATAATACATGAAGGACTATTAAGGAAACACGTTTTTATGTGGACTGTACTGATAGTCTATCCCTCGCCATCGTGAAAACCTCAAATCTAATATTCTATTAAAGTGGCTGACGATCGGATCCGACGGTGGGCTCTGTGTTGATTTTTCGTGATCTGTTATCAGACAGCGTGTTATATTTGAGCTATATTGGTAATTACATAAAAGTTAATTAGAATAAAAGCATTTCATACGGACTGGTTCACTTACAATTAAAGAAAACACAAGCTGGTCTCTCCTCGCTCTCCCATTTAATAATGTTTGGCTTCCAGAAAGCGAAGAGGCCAACTTCATTTCACGTTTATGTGTGTGTGTGTGTGTGGATGGGGGGGGGGGGTGGGAAGTTTCCGGAAGCCTTTTTTTTTTTGCGGGGGGGCCGGAGGTTATTTATTTTTCTTAATTGGCTTTAGAAAGGTTAATGTTTTTGTTTTTTTAATACTGGGGCTTT
>Ga0123352_10017567_pt1 | contig 11400 bp, 5 predicted proteins | sample TergutLab28metaG_FD_89700 | JGI IMG/M metagenome (GOLD analysis project Ga0123352, IMG submission 89700) | Labiotermes labralis P1 segment gut microbial communities from Petit-Saut dam, French Guiana - Lab288 P1 | ecosystem: Host-associated > Arthropoda: Insects > Digestive system > Gut ... | reverse complement strand
TGTGTGTGTGTGTGTGTGTGTGTGTGTGTGTGAGTCGTACGCTGTTTAGAATGAGCCTGATTATGGTTGTGCGTCCCTTGCTAAAGGTATAATTTAAAATATTCAGTGAATTACTTCGTTACGTTGACTGGTGCTGTGGCAGCATGGCACAACCATAACCAGGCTCATTCTAAACACCGTACGACTCGCACACAAAAACACGACATGCTGCCACAGCACCAAGTTAACATAACGACGTCCGAGTTACTGACGGAACCGTCAAATAAACTACATCTACAAGCGTAGACGAGGAAAATGAGTACATGCTACTGAACGGCTTATCGCACTTATAACCTGCTCAACATGTTTCGGGCACTTATATGCTCATCCTCAGGAGCTCGAGACTATACTTGTGTTATTGCCGCATATGGTGTGTAATGCTGCAATGATGAAAAGATATAATTAGTGTTAGGTAGTGTTATGTGTGTTCCGTGTTTTGTGGGAATTATACTATTGTGTGTCTTTGGGTCATGAGGTGGTTAGAGTGTGTCAAATTTGTTGCAGATGTGTGATATTCATGTCGGTGGATTACTCGTAGTTATGTGGGTGTAAAGTGTAGAATGGAACCGATTCACTCTACATAACTTTGGTTGCAGGTGGTCTTCTCTACGCTTATACAACGATGCACGGACAAACATACATCAAACTACATCTACCTCAACGAAACAGAGTCATTCTTAAAAGTCAATAGTTCCTCATCTAGTCAAGAAATTCCCCGCATTTTATGAAATCAGAAGATTAATTTCCATGCTGTAACAGATAAATCCAGTTCAGACCCTCCTATCACATTCCCTTCAATCCAATTTTAATATTATCCCCCCATCTACGAGTGATCTTCCAAGAGATAAAGTTCTATCAGGTTTGCCAACCAACACCCTGTGTATATTTCTCCCTCGCCGATGAACGTAACACGTTCCGCTCATCTTATCCTTCGTGATTTCATCACCCTAACAACATCATGCGAAAAGTATAAATTACGAAGCTCGTCATTATGCAGATCTAAATGAAATATAAATAAAGACTTCAATAAAACAATTATAAAATTATATAGTCCTAAACAACTCTCAGTTTATTAGAAGTATTAGTTGTATTTCTAGTTACATGTTTCGGCTCATATACGGAGCTAGCCTGAAGATGACTCTGTATACGAGCCGAAACATGTAGCTAGAAATACAACTAATACTTCTAATAAACTGATAGTTGTGTATGACTATATCATTTTATAATTTTACACCACATATATTGTTCATATAAAACAAAACGGGGATGCCTCACTTAAAAATTCAATAAGCCACGTAGAGTTGTATACGTCCATATTACAAGTCAAAAATGGTGCTTTACAGGAATGCCTAACTTTTGTAAAAAAAAAAAAATATATAATCAATGTAACATACTACATTGTTGCACGAAAATATTCAATTAAAACCTCATCGACAGTAAAAATTAATCGTTTACACATAAAAAGCAGCGACGCCAGTTAAAAACAAAGATAAGTTTACAAAAGTGATGGAGTGCGTTTATCAGTTAATCAATCTGATAATATTTCGTCCCTTATGCATGCTGAATGCTTTGGTAGGGTGAGTTACTTTTGGTGTTTATAAAAATGATTCATTGAAATTATCTAATCTTCCAGTAACACTCTGTTGCTTACGGGCAGTGCTATATGACATGAGCAGTAAACCGAAGAAATGGCTTTGTGGTCGCGCGTGACGATTTATAGCAACATTATTGCTTTTTACCAAAAGAGAAAAAGAAACACAACTGGATGTACAACGCTGGAGACAACAAGAACTGATGTGGGTCACTGAGTTTCAAGTCGTTGTTGTTACCATTAAGTGTCGATTGCATTATCTTCTAACACTTTTATTATATCAAATACTTTATGTCCTGAAGTACAGCACAGTGAATCAAGGTTTTGTTCTCGGCAGTAGAAAGTGTGGTTACGACTTCTTCCATAAATATCGTGTTGTCTCCATCATCAGGTTACATGATCGTACCTGTCTTTATGACGAAGGAAGTAGAATATTCTAAAATGTCTGTAAACTTCTACCAGACTACACGGTGCCACGTCAACCGCCATAAGAAACTCAAGTCTTAGTTTCTTAGGCTTGGTATAACCCCATAAAATGGCAGGTGAAATAGGTGATACGTAACATCTGTAAGCTTCTACCAGACTACACGCTGTATTTATAGCTACATGTTTCGGCTCATATACGGAGCTATCCTGAAGATGACTCTGTATACGAGCCGAAACATGTAACTAGAAATACAACTAATACTTCACCGCCATAAGAAAATCAAGTCTTAGTTCCTTAGGCTTGGTATAACCCCATGAAATGGCAGGTGAAATAGGTGATGTGTTACATCTGTAAGCTTCTACCAGACTACACGGTGTCACGTCAACCTTCGCAGTCACCGCCATAAGAAACTCAAGTCTTAGTTTCTTAAGCTTGGTATAACCCCATGAAATGGCAGGTGAAATAGGTGATGTGTAACATCTGTAAGTTTCTACCAGACTACACGGTGTCACGTCAACCTTCGCAGTCATCGCCATAAGAAACTCAAGTCTTAGTTTCTTAGGCTTGGTATAACCCCATGAAATGGCAGGTGAAATAGGTGATGTGTAACAGGTACCCTATCCTGGCTGTTGATAATCTTTGTCATAAATCGTGCGACCACCCTTATCAATGACAATCAGTTGTGACATATGAACAGCAAAATGTCAACTGTAACAAAATTTATACCACTTTTAGTGATTGCCACATGTTTCGGCTTTTGTCACAAGCCACCATCCAGCAGTTAAAATACATAAAGAAAAATAATTTAAATAAAACACATTAAAATGGTATTTGCTGCAGGTAGCTGACAGCTCAAATTCACAAAAACTTGAGCTTTATAAGCCGAAACTAGATAAAAGTCAAGATTGTATACTAAATTTTAAATATAATAAGCGTATATTAAATTAAAATATTAAAATTGTTTTCCGGTACTTCGGGTGTAGAAGTGCAGATGTTCGTTATTAAAATAAGCCTCGTAGAATACAAAAGGCGTTAATTTTGTTTCTGAATTTTGATTAATACTAAAGATGTACGGAACCGCGGTAGCACAGTGGTTAAGATGCTGCGCTACAAATCGGTAGGTCGCTGGTTCGATCGCAGCTGGTGTCAGTGGATTTTCATTGACATAAAATCCTTCCGATCGCACTAAGGCCCTGGGGTCGACTCAGCCTCTAACAGAAATGAGTACCAGGAGTATTTCCTGGGGGTAAAGGCGGTCGGTGCTTAAGGCTGACAACCTACCACCATCCTGTGACGTTGTCACGAAAACCTGGGAACCTTAACTTCCTAAGAACCCTCTGGGCCTGTCCAGGCCTGTAATGGGACTGCTTTACCTTATATATTCTAGAAGATATATATATATATATATATTCGTAAGAAAAGTAAACAAATAGTAGATTAAAAACATTAAAAAAAATCAAACCGAAAGAATGAAGAAATCACTTCGGGCAAAAAGTCCTAGACGGGAGGATAAAATTAAAATATTTTTTTAAGAAATCGAATATGAGGGTGTAGAGTACACTATCATGTTCAGGATAGACCACGGTGTCTGACTCTTGTGGGGAAAAAAAAGCTATAAGCCAGCTAGTCTCATAAGATCGGGGAGCTTCAGAAGCAGTGAAGCGAATGTCACGTTCTAAAGGAATGATCTTCTCTATGAAGTTGTTAATTCAAATAGCGAATAGGCTTATTATTGACGTGCGTAATTATCGTGCGATATGCTGAATGTATTCTTGTTCGTACTGTACACGAAAGTAAATTCATTGATAAATACACGTACTTGATTCATGGACTATTTAACGGCACTACTGCATCTGCGTAGGTCACTGTCAAGCCGAACTGTAGATGATGTATTTAAAAAATGTGAAATAGACAGTGCCAGGTCTGTTTTAAAGTATTCACAATATGTACCTTGGTAAACATGGGTAGAAGAAAATGCACCCCCCCCCCAAAAGAGCACGAATTTCCCGTCTATAAGCATAAAAACTCTCACGTCCAGAGTACCACATGGAAGAAAGTATTTAGACACTCCGAGAAATTCCAGGATGAAATGTGACTTCCCACACGCATTTTGGAGCCTCTGAAACTTGATCATTATCTGGAATGGCAGCTCAGTTGGACTGCAAATGATATTCATGACTCATGTTCGCTGTGCAAATTGAAAGCCGGCTTCAATCTGATCGTCATTGTAAGGGATAGCTGGGCGTGGCCGAGCCTACTCATTTATGCATGCAGCTTTTAAATAGCAATTAATGATGCAAAATTTGATGAAAACCTGGTTCGAAATCAATCACAGATGCGCAACACATTCAATACAGTACGCGTTCAATAATTCTGCAGCCTATTGCCTTTGCCACATAGCTTGTTCAGTGCAAATGAATGCGTTACAAATTGTGGACTGAAGCTACGCCAAAAGGCGTCATACGCCATTCACACTAACTTCTGTCGGACAATATGGCTACTGCACCTGCGCACATGGCAGAGCACAAAGATTATTTATTTAGAAGGTTTAATCTGTATGTATGTAATGTACGCAACGTTTAGAAATTATTTACCATTTTTGTAAAAACTGGAATGTGCTGTAACGAAATTTTGGTCGATGTAACTAGGAAACACTGGGCAGCTTACCTCACAATTGTTTGTTGAAAGGTGTATGCGTGCCCCAGTTAAATGATGTAAGTATTAAGAAAAATATTTGGGTCTTACATTAACCTACTTTCCTCGAGATTTTGTAGTGGCGTTGTGCTGACCCAAATATTTTTCTTAACACATCATTTAACTGGGGCACGCATACACCTTTCAACAAACAATTGTGAGGTAAGCTGCCCAGTGTTTCCTAGCTACATCAACCAAAATTTCGTTACAGCACATTCCAGTTTTTACAAAAATGGTAAATAATTACTAAATGTTGCGTACATTACATATATATATATATATTTGCGTTGCAGGTGTATAGCTACCAGTGAATTTCGTAAGAAACCATTACGTCCTTCGTTTTTAGGCCTATTCGCAAAATTGCGAAGAGTGACTATTAGCTTCGTCATGTCCGTCCGTCCGCACGGAACAACTCGGCCCTTCACTGGAAGGATTTTCATAATATTTGATATCTGAGTTTCTTTCGAAAATATGACGAGAAAATTTATGGTTTGTTAAGATATGAGAAAATAATGGGTGATTTGCATTAAGACCAATATCCATTTATAATCATATCTCGCTAACTTCTTCTTAGAATGAGAAATGTTTCAGACAAAAGTAGTTGAGATTTAAAAAAAAAATATGGTAGAACAAGACAGACCACAGATGACAATAAGGAGCATGCGCATTGCATGCTGGATAAATAAGGCTACAAAGACACACTCAGAATACGTAATATTTATAACTTTTCCATTGCAACAATGGTTGCACCAACGCGCCTCAATGTTACGTTATAGTACATTGCCTGTTTGAATAAACTAGAAAGAACTGAAAGCATTCCAGCAGAAGATATTCGATTAGACGGACTCACGTCTCAATTATGTGTATATTCACGTGTATTTGTATACAAATTGATTATAGTATATACAGACAGGGGGACCGCGGTGGCACAGTGGTTAGGATGCTTTGCTACAAATCGGAAGGTCACTGGCTCGATCCCAGATGATGTCATTGGAATTTCTCATTGACATAAACCTTCCGATCGTACTATGGCCCTGGGGTCTACTCAGCCTCTAACAGAAATAAGTACCAGGAGCATTTCCTGGGGGTAAAGGCGGCCGGTGCGTAAGGCTGACAAGCTTACCACCATCCTGTGCCGTTGTCATGTAATCTGGGAACCTTAACTTCCTGGAACCCTCTGGGCCACTCCAGGCCTGTAACGGGACTGCTTCATCTTCATATACAGACATATTATTAGTTTCTTATGTATGACGCTCATGCGTTAATGATTCTGCTGCAATAATGTAAACCAGTGAGAGAAAATGTATCCTTGAGCATCCTTTACACAGACTAAATAAGGTTATTCCAGACAACACGGGCAAACCGAATCCTTGTCCAAACTAAGGCAACATACTACACAAACATACATGCCCTCAGCGTCAATCGAACCCGGAATCCCGAATTCGAGCATCCGCAGACCTACGCCTTAGACCGCGCGGCCACCGGGGATCGGCAAAAAAACACACACGACTTAACCATCACGATGGCAAGAGAAGATGGCTGACATGTACGTACTTACAATTTATTAATCAAAATAGAAGATGTAAGAAAGATGACGATGATTATACACAATATACAAAATAGTTGGCAGGTTAAGTTATAGAAATTAATGTTGCAATTAACCTCCTAAGTATTTTGTATATTTGACGTTCAGGTGACCGTGCATCGTGATAAATTCTTATAATAAAACCAACTGGATGCACTAATTTCACAATTTTTTTGGGGGGGGGGAACTCTACATGTTTCGGACAGTTCCTCTGTCCATCATCAGGAATTTTTCATTCTACACACAGCAATGGTATATGTCAGCAAACTTGTATGACATATACCATTGCTGTGTGTAGAGTGAAAAACTCCTGATGATGGACAGAGGAACTGTCCGAAACATGTAGAGTTTTATTCCAAAAATAAATTTGAGAAATTAGTGCACCTGGTTGGTTTTATTATATGAATTTTGTATATATTTTTATTTAACTGAAGATGACTAAGTTGGCCGAAACACGTAACTAATAATAAGTATGGAAAATATACTGCAATCTTAAGATTAACTTCTGAATAAATTTCACTTGTAATTTAACGGGCTATTTTAATATACCTCATATATTATCATAACGGAATGTATAGAATAAAGGAGTGGCTGAATGAATTGAATTCCACGAAAATAAGCGATATAAATTATTTATAACGTATTACTTGATAAACCTTAACTGAATTCCTTAGATATAAGGGAGCACAGGTTGTGAAAGGAATAAAAAAAGGATCTTCTTGTACAAAAATGTATCTAATATATTTTGATCGGTGCGCCACATGGTAGTACAAAATTGTGAACTCTTAGGTCAACAATTCTTTTTACCAAACGAGCAACACTGCAAGTCAAAATGAGGTCTTCATATATCATAAGAAAATACATAAAATAAATTCCCCTACAGGGAATATTTTTTGAGCAAGAGGAGGAAAGCGAAAGTTGACTGTTTCTACCTCCTAACATGTTGGTTCAACGTAAATTTATAGACCCAACTTCCCCATTCCTCTATGTAAGTCAATGTACATATTTTTTACCTTGCTACGATCTGGAACAAGTTTGCAACTCATAAAACAGGAAAACCGAAAACTGTGTCATCTATAACACAAGAAATGACAAATTACGTTGCCCGTGTTTTCCTGTTCCCATCTTTTGAATATCAGATGTCGTTAGAGGCGGGAAAGAAGAAGAATCGCGCAAAATAAAGAAAAAAAAACCCTCAAACTCTGCAACACTTTTCCAATTTCCTGTGCTCTATGGAGTGGAATCAAATTTCAAAGCAATTAAGGAATGAATTTCAATGTTTCTTATCCACAAACTGATAATTATTTCTTCACACAGGATGGTCAATACCACAGTCTGACCCCCTGGATCGCACCACTTTCTCTTCAGCAACCCCTCTAATTTAAATGAGTTCCAATTTCACGAATGCTATCTCATTTATTCAATTCATTTTGCCAGTCCGATGCTTATACTCTGGATGCCACATATTATATAGCCTCAAACCAATGCACAAGTTTCTCACACAAGTCGTAGTATTTTTCCTCTCGGATATAACCTCGATGTTTGAGATCGCTTCAAAATTCTTAATCTTTTAAAGAATGACAATTAGATAAAATAAACCATTCAGCTCGAACGGCGCAGTAAACACTTCCCGTCTCGGTTATGAAAACACGTTAGTTGATGCTGTAATGAGAAGTAATCGCTCTTGGTTCTGAGATGCGTACAAAACACAGTAACAAACTCAGTGGACTGAATGTAGAATTTTTGAACGCTAAATCGGGTGGTGCATAACGCACCCGTTAGGACTTAAAAGGTAAACTTATCCTATTTATATCAATATTCACCCTAATCTTCAATAAAACTGATCCAAAACTACAAGAATTTTCAGATTCAGCCGCGAAGAAAAAGCTTTCGGTTTGAACTTCAGTCATTATGGCGGTGTTTCCTTATATGAGTGGCGCTTGCAAGTAGGTAGCATGTCAATGTTTATAATTCGGTTGACTCTGTTACGCTGATATATCTGCATCTTAATCTTGATTATGACAGAGACGATGACAACCCAAAAAGCACATCGTCAGTAAAAACGGCCCACCGTCCAGTCAATCGTAAACTTGCTCTGTCTTATAAAATTACTGCCATATTGGAGCGTCATTCCTCATGGAAACGCAAATAAATCCAATTGGGTTCATACACCGAAAAGTTCGTAATTAGGTTATACGTAGGTTATTCGGAAAGTAAGTACCGTCTGCGTATATCTCTCGCGCATCCTCGAGACTATCACTTTGCGCATGTGCAGTGACAACCTCTATCAATTGAGAAGCCGCAGACGCCATTTCGTGAAATTCGTGTTATGTTTATGTTTGTTCCTGTGCGTTAAACATGTTTAAGACAACTGAAGGGGCCGCCGACTGTGAAATACGGTCTGTAATTCGTTTTTTGAACTTTAGGAATGTGCTACCAAGTGAAATTCATCGCCAGATCTGTCAAGTGTATGGTGACAATGCGATGAGTGATGGCATGGTTAGGAAATGGGTTCGGATGTTCAATGAAGGACGAGAGAACGTGCACGATGGGGCGCGAAGTTGGCGTCCATCTTTGGTGAATGATGATTTGGTGTGTAAGGTCAAAGAAAGAGTGCGTGACGACAGACGTTTCACAATTTCTGATCTGTCCCTGCACTTTCCTCAGATTTCAAGGACTCTATGACATTGTCAGTAGTGGCGAACATCGCAGGCGGCCGCATTCTATGAGGAAGGTATACAAAATCTTGTGCCCCGCTACGATAAGTGCTTCAATAATGGCGCCGAATATGTGGAAAAATAGTTTGAAGAATGTAGAATCTGATAACAATAAAATTTTATACGAAACCTTACTCGATTTTTTTTTACAGCGAAACGGTACTTACTTTCTGAATAAGCCTCGTAAAGTGTGAAGCCGTTGACAAATATTATGAAACTTGGCATAAACGTATTGCCTTTAGTGGTCATTCGGAGTTGGCAGGCAACTTTAAAATTTTCAAAACTTTACCGACCGATGAGGCTCGCCTGTAGTTTATATGATACTCATCTTGCCTTCTTAAATTTTACGTGGTAAACAGACGGTAGAAAAATATTCAAACTCTTCTTTACAGCAAATTATTGACATTTCAGAGTAGCAATGTGACAGTAACCTGAACTCTTCGTACAGTTTCCGGTTTGATGACACTGATTCAGTACCGCAACTAGGCATGTGAAATTTTTGTTCACAGACAAATCATAAACTCTCATACAAACTCTATGTGAAGTATGATTTATGCATTCATAATTGCAGTTTGGCGACGACACAAAATTGTGTCGATATATAAAAAAATCTGAATGATATCGGGATTTGTTGGTGTGCTGGTGGAAATTGCAAATGTAAACGGATCACTCAGTTGTATATAATAAACTGCACGCCATGTACAGTCTGAATCACTCATTTGAAATGAAGTAATTTTAATGTGGTCTATATCTCTACTTTAAAGGACAATTTACACTTGTGTATTGAACCAACCAATGCACACTGCTAGTTCTGTTAAACATCTCTAAACCCTTCTGTTTCTTCACACGCGTTTAGAAAATAAATACTTTAAATCTGTTTATCTCAGTAATTAACCAACTTGATGCACAAAACGTTTGTTTTACAATAAGTTTATTTCATGCCTCTACATGTTTCGAGCACATGTGCTCATCATCAGGAGGTCAAAATTGCATTACACAGCCTCTGGTATCAGCACACCTATAGGTGTGATGATACCAGAGGCTGTGTAATGCAATTTTGACCTCCTGATGATGAGCACATAGTGCTCGAAACATGTACAGGCATGAAATAAACTATTTTAAAACAAAAATTTTGTACATCAAGTTGGTTAAATACTGAGATAAATATACTGAGATACACGGTCAGCAAAACGTCAAAACGTTAAATCTGGTTTTATCTAAAATCCGTAATACTTTTTTTTTTTTTTGCAATCAAGGGTCCGTGCATCGTGAATATATGCCAATAAATGTCCAACAAGATGCAACAATATACAGTTCATTTATATCTGTAAACCGCTCTACATGTTTCGGGTGGTATCTCCACCCATTATCAGGAGCACATGTCACTGTGTCCACAGCATCCAGCATTGGTAAAACCGTAACTGCAACCTGTCGTGAACGTGGACTGGACCGGACCGACAGTTCCCGTCCAGTCCACGTTCACGAAATGAGATGCTGTGGATACAGTGACGTGAGCTCCTGATGATGGGTGGGGATACCACCAGAAACATGTAGTTCGGTTTACAGATATAAATAAACTGTATAGAGTTGCATCTTGTTAGACAATTACTGTCATACCTGTAATGCAATATGTATTATAACAACAGCGGCAGGGCGCGTCTAACATAACATTGAGGCGCGTTCGTCCAACCATTGTTGCAATGGAAAAACAAAAAGTACTGCATATTCTGAGTGTGTGTCTGTAGCCTTAGGTATCCAGCATGCAATGCGAATGCGCCATATTTTCATCTATGACCTGCCCGGCTCTGCAATATTTTTCCAAATTATCTCATAAAGACACGGTTTTTTAAATACGCGTTTTGATTTTCTCTACGGCTTTAATGTGAAACATGTTTCATTCCAAGAAGAAATGGACGAGATATGATCGAAACCGTTTACTGGTTTTCATGAAAGGTACACGTTGTCTTGTCCGATTTTAATGAAACTTGAGTTTTCTCGATATATTTTCGAAAAAATATTCAAATACAAAATTTCATAAAAATTCGTCTAGTGGAAGCCGAGTTGTTCCATGCGGACAAATCGACGGGTGGATAGACGGACAGATATGACGAAGCTAATCGTCGATTTTCGAAATTTTTCGAAAGCGCCTAAAATCTCATCTTCCTCTTCACAAAAAAAAAAAAATACCGAACCCGAATTGTAAAGATAAATCAACTAGTTGTGAAGAGAGAGAGAGAGAGAGAAAACCAACAAGATGCAACAATCAGATGTTTATTATCAACTTCTGTCTCAACATGTTTCGGGCATCATTATGCCCATCTTCAGGAGAACAAAGACCGTGTGTTAC
>Ga0123352_10017566_pt1 | contig 11400 bp, 12 predicted proteins | sample TergutLab28metaG_FD_89700 | JGI IMG/M metagenome (GOLD analysis project Ga0123352, IMG submission 89700) | Labiotermes labralis P1 segment gut microbial communities from Petit-Saut dam, French Guiana - Lab288 P1 | ecosystem: Host-associated > Arthropoda: Insects > Digestive system > Gut ... | reverse complement strand
TGCAAGGCATTAATTCTATTCTCTATGTAATTCAAAGTTTCTACCATTTCAGCACCAGTTAGGCTGGGGTCAACCCTAACAGCGGCTTCTTGTCTAAGATAGGCGAATAGAAGTAACTCATTATCACCAAATCTTTGGGCTATATCAATGGCTTCGTAAAATTCTAATCTACCAAGATGTATCCAGTAGTCGAATATGGTTGTGTCTGCCATTAGGGTAAGTCCCATCATTATGTTGCTTCTTTGGGCTTCGCTTAATGGTTCTGTGGATACATATGCACGGGATAAGATGTGCCTGGTTTTATGGGATAGTTCATTAACACCAAATCCGCTTAGTGCTTGTTGTACTTCTAGGGGATTACCTGCTATATAGGCTTCATTTGCCATTATGACTTGATTTCTATAGGGAATGTCGTTCCAAAATGCCATTAGGGTAAAGAATGATGCAGTTAGGAGTGCCACGCCTAAAAGGGGTATGGCTATGCGTGAAGTCAAAACATTTCGTTTTGGAACGGAAATTTCTGTTTGTTCCTTTTCTTTTACAATGGTTTGGTATTCTTTTGTTAGACGGACTTTTATATCTGAAACACTTTCCATTTCGGATAGTTCAAGTAGTAACTTGTGCTTTTTGAATAAGTCCTCTCCGCCTTTTTGGAAGTCATCGTAGCTGTACTTTGGTAGGAGGATATTGCCTATTAGGGATTTGTATTTGGATAGGAAAGCTTGTCCACCGTTGCCTGTACCAATACCGTTTCTAGTGCTGTCCCCATTACTGCTGTCTGAATTAAGATTTGTATGGTCTTGGAGGATGTTGTTTGTGCTGCTGTAGTGACCACCACCACTTTGTGCATCCCTCAACAAAACCCAAGGGCGAAGGTTCATATCCGTCATTATATTGTCTGTGGATAAAGAGAAGTTATATTCATTATGTAATTTTGCTAAATCAGCACAGTTTATTAGAAATCTTAGTTGTTGTTCTTTAGTCTTTGAGAAAACTATGTCTGAGTTATCAAGTCCATCTATATCAAAAGTGAATAATACTCCATCCTCTAGTTCTTCCAAAGAACAGCGAACAAGCCCATCTGCTGGATAGGTTAGGAAGATGCGTTTTTCTTTGGGTATTGATAGTTCACTGTTGTGGATTGATATTTGGTGGGTGTTGTTCATGTTTTTGTGTCACCTCTGGGTTAGTTTTTTTCTTGATTTTTTGTTTTGGTTGGCTTTGTTCTTCTGTTCTGGTTTTTTCCTGGCTTTTCATTTATATAATTAGGCTAAACCATATTTCTTAAAATCTCACCAAAAGGCTCTGGCGGGGATTTTGATTCTAATTCTGGTTCTATGGCAATCAGAATATCCCCGTCAAAGATACCTTCTTCTTTGAATGTTTTATATGCGCTTACCAATGTTTCTCTAACACATGAGCGAAAGAAATCTGGGGTATAACCTTTAGGTATTCTTCCGCTTTCTCTTAGCACTTTAAGACCTTCTGATATTTTTTGCTGGTGGTCTATACGTATATCGGCTTGGTGGGTTGAGGTTTTAATTGTTAGGGTTATGAACATTTGGGTCGACCCCTTTCCTTGTTATAATGGCTCTAGCCGCAAAAACCCCTAATCCAACAAAAACAATCAAAACCGCAATCACCATCCAAGGTGGTATCTCATCTTCTTGAGGTGCTTGCCCGAGGTTTCTAACAATCATGGGTTGAGAGAACAATTCTAAGTTAGATGCCATATATGCTGTGTGATGACTTAAATCAGTTTCTCGTGTTACTTCAAAGGCTTCGAATAAATCTGCACTCAATGCCGCCCAGTTAAGGTATCTATGGCGAACCATGGCTTCGTTTATCCTTCGTGAGTTGGTGGAGAATAAGTCTAAGTCAAAGAAACGCAAAGAAAGGGTAACATCCACTTGCTCCCCTCTGCCTATCGCGGTTATGTCTATTGGTAGGTCGGTGTTTCTGGTTTCGGTTGTTGTTTCGGTGGACAGAACAGGGGTTTGGACTAGGGGTGGTTCGGGGGTCATTGTGATTATAGGTAGCTCGGATGCTACAACCGTTGCTGTAGTTATATGTAAAGTAATCAACAAAGTCAGAACCAAAAACAAGGCTATTGGCAAGCCGAAAGTAATTCCACACACCTTATCATACCCAGTCTTGAAATCGACTATTTTCTTGTGCTTGAAGTAAATCCATTTTTTTATAAAAAGTGTATCAAAAATAACCTTTCAACCCCTTATATAAATCTGACCCCAGAAAGTACATCCGGGGTCAGATTATGAAGGATATGTACATACACAGAGCGGATTAAGTCATCCACTTACCCCCTGAATTGTCCAGCAATCTTTTGGTCGGTTTCTTGAATAATTCTTGCAGTTTCTTGAAGTTGCCTACCCAAATCTTCAAATAGTTGCCTCATGGGCTGAAGTTGCTGGGCTTTCAGTCTATCAAACTGCTCACTAAAACCTCGAGCAGCTTCACCGTGCCACTCTTGCTGAAGGCTGGTCATCATGTTTTGCATATTAGTCAAAACGGTGTTGTAGTCCTGTTCTGCTCTTTTTACCTCACTGACACGCATTTGCATTTGTTCTGGGGTCATACTGATTTTCGACATTTTAATTCCTCCTTATGATTATTTGCTTTGTTTACTAAGTATATTTTATTAATAATCCAGCACCCTTGTTGCTTCCTTACCTTTCAACATTTTACAACAAAATATATTATATGTCAAGGGTTTTTTGAAATTTTTTTGGAAAATAATTATCAATAGTAATGTTAAGGGCTTTTATCTAGTCAATATTCTTGTGTTAAAAACCCAATAAAACCCTGTAACATCAAAATTTACAGGGTTTTATTGGGTTCATCAAGAATCATCTATAAAATAGAGTTATTAATGTCTGTTCTTCTGAATTTCAAAAAATCCAGAAATTGCCTCATCAGAACAATATCGTCAATAACTATGTTCTTTGGCAGAAAAAGAAATTTTTCGGTGCAATAATATGGGACTTCATCATCAATAACACCCATAAAGTAATCCAAGGACACTCCGAAGTGCTTTGCGATACCCACCTTAATTTTATCACTGGGGTCGCTTCTGTTTGTTTCATATTGGGATATCGCCGACTCCTGCACACAAAGGATGGTTGACAATTCTTTTTGCGTAATTCCTTTCTTCGTCCGCACTTCCTTTAGTCTTTCGCCAATCATAATTTCACCTCAGTGTTATTGTGGCAAGAGAAAGGGTATCTTATGTGGGATTTATTATGGAAAATACCCCGCCGACAATTATGTAGTTGCAACTGTTCACTTCTATCTATACTTAGGTTTACCCAGAAACCTGTACAACCTTCAATCCCTGTCTTATACTTAAAATGAACTAAATATTTTATAAGGAAGTGATTGTTTATGAAGGAATCAAGAAAAGTGAGAAAGCCAGAAACCATTGAGGAATCAGTTGCCTACCGCACTAAAAAGCTGGTAACCCAATATCGTGTTTTCAAGTGTCACGTTTACAAAGAGAGTGCGTATGCGGTATGCCCAACTTGCGACAACTTATTGGAGCGATGTTATCAAGAGTATTGTTGCTCTTGTGGTCAACATCTTAAATGGGACAACAGAAAGAATATCGAGTATTTGTATTTTGAGAGCGAGGAAGTTGGGTGGAAAAAAAGTCATAGCTGTAAATATATTAGACAGATACATATAAAAAAGCCCTAAAATTAGGGCTTAAAGACAAAATGTTGGTAGATTATTGCGTTTACACTAAAGACTTTTCGCAAACTTATCGCTTTCGACTGGGCTTGGCTTCTACTACCTGAATAACATATTATTAGCTGACATTTTCGGGATGCTTGATATTTTTCAATGCCCGTTATATGTAACAGTCTTTTTTGCTTTCTTTAATTTGTGTAAGTCAGTAGTTGTAAGTATGGTTAGCAATAGCTTTAATATATAAGTGACAAAAAGGACAAAAGGGGATATGTGCCACCTCCGACCCTTACCATCAAATTGATTGAACATTCCACGCAATCCACTGAACGATTTTTCGTGAGGACAATTCTACCACTTCACGGCAATCACTGCATAAAATCGCACTACAAAAAGGGATGGCAGGATGAGAAAAAGACTTGCGATTTCTGTGGGATGAGGCTGGGGCTGGTTTTTGGGATATTCTGTGAGAAGGGTTTGCTACAAAGATAACTTATCTAAAACAAATGAACGAGAAGGAATCTTTTGCAGACGAAAACCTAACCAGTCAGTATAAGGGTATTTTGCCTATGGAAGCTCATTCCTATCCTAAATAGGTGATAATGCAAATTGTACAAGCATATTTTAGTAGAGAGCTTCGGCAACACAAACCAAACTTTATCAAGAAATGTCGAAGTGTCTATTAAAAACAAAATAATCCATGAAAGGTGATGGTAGATATGGCTGACTACGATGATTTAGTTGACATTCGCACAGTCAAACAACGTGAACGGTCCAGTAGAATTGATAATGCCCTTTTCTTTGTGGAGCAAATTAAAACCCATACAATATTCAAAGTTGATCGTGACATAGTAGAGTTGCGATTTACCGATAATGGTAAAACATTATCGGCAGTTTTAACTTCATATCTACAGCAGAAAAGTAGGGCATAGCTGAAAATACACAAAATGGTCTTGACATCAGAGGTTAATGACGGTAAAATTACATTAGTCAAAAATGTTCAAGCCATCACCTTTGCCCATAATTACTTGGAGGTAAGGAAAATGGCAAGAAAAAAAGTAGCAAGTTTATTTGAAGATGTCAATGGCATTAACGGCTATGTTTCAAAGAAATATAGAGTTGGTGTCTATTTGCGTCTATCAAAGGAAGATGCCCTTAGTGGGGTAAGTGCATCTATTGATAATCAAGGAAAGATTATAGACACCTACTTACAGGATAATCCATTAGAATTTGAACTGGTACATACCTATGTCGATGACGGCTTAACCGGTGTAACTGACGATAGAGTTAATTTCCAAAGAATGATTGAGGATTGCAAAACTCAGAAAATTAACTGTATCATAGTAAAAGACGGGAGTCGTTTCGCGAGGAATTATGCCGATTGCGAATATTACGTAGAAGAATTTTTTAAGATACATAACATTCGCTTCATTTGTCTGGACAATCCAAGAGTGGATTCTGTCAAAGACCCGAGAAGTGTATCAGGGATGCAGTTCCACTTTACGAATTATTTCAACGAGTATTTTGTAAAGCAAACAAGTGAAAAAATCTTACAGACCTTCGGAGACAAACGCAGGCGTGGTGAATTTATCGGCTCCTTTGCTCCTTTTGGTTACAAAAAAGACCCCAAGAACAAACATTTATTGATTGTTGATGACGAAGCAGCCGAGATTGTACGTAAAATCTTTGACCTGTTCGTAAACAAAGGGCGTTCAGTTAGACAAATTTGCTTGGAGTTTAATGAAAAAGGTATACCTACCATGTTGCAATACATGAGGACGATTGGACATAACATCGTGCCAAATATTGTACCCAAAACATACTCATGGAACTACCACTCAATTCGTAAGATTTTAAGAGATGAAAAGTATTGCGGTCATATGGTGCAAGGCAAGGCGTCACGAATCAGCTATAAAAACAAAAAACAAATAAAAAAACCAGTTGAAGAATGGGTGGTAGTCCGAAATACACATGAACCCATCATAGACGAGGAGGTCTTTCAAAAAGCACAGACTTTAATAGGTCGCTCAACAAGGGTTGCCCCTGATGGTGAACGCTCTAAATATTCGGGATTATTGTTTTGCTCAAAGTGTGGATATGCCATAAACTGCAAAAGAAGCGGCAGAACCCGTGAGCGAGGGTATGTTTGCAAGTTCTACCAAATGACAAAGAAATGCGAACCCCTTCATATAACCGAGGTTTCTCTTGATGAGCGCGTTCTATATGCTGTCCGTTCTCAAATCGCTCTACTAGCTGAATTGGAGCAAGTTTGTAATAACATTATGGTTTCCGAACAATATGTTGACGATTCAAAAATTCTGCTATCCAGCTTGGAAAAGCTACAAAAGCAGTTACAAGTTTTAGAAGCCAAAAGCCATAGGCTTTATGACAGCTTTGATGATGGCACAATTACTAAGGAATTGTATTCGAGCCGTTCTCAATCCTTAAATGAAGAAATCGAGAGCGTGAAAGATAAGATGGCAAAGGTTAGAAAAGAGATGCAGCAGTACAAGGATGTAACCGAGCGAACAACCGACTATCTGGAGTATTTTAAGAAGTACGAGACCGTGACCGAAGTAGACCGTGAATTGCTTGTAGCGTTGATTGATAGGATTTTAATTGAAAATGTTAACGATGCACCACGTAGGCATAACATGACAGTCAAAAAAGTTACGGTGGTTTTCAACTTTCAAGACGAGTTTAAGGCTTTGGAGCAGTTTATCGAAGAAAACGCCTTGGTCTCATTTTAAGTAAGTGGGTTAAGGCTACTGATGTTCGCCATTGGTAGCCTTTTTGCTTCTCATAAACATTCCGATAAAAAAGAGTGTTAAGTGGGGTATGCCCAGCACTCAAGCCCGTTATAATCACTTCAATTGTCTTTGTCTATCCTAAAATAAAAAATAAATTTAATTTTTTTGTCTATCCTATATTGACAATCCCCACAGCAACCATCAACCCCACCAGCGTAGGAAAAATATTAAAGGTAATCTTAGCCCCTTCCATAGCACCACCAATAAAACTATCATATACAGGGGCTTTCTTTGCGAGTCCATAAGCGATTATAACCACAATAACCAACGGTATCATCAAATCCGAAATAAAAAGAACTACATTCATACCTTAAACACCCTCTTTTCCATGAATTTTGTGTATGCCACAGCAGCTAGTGTAGAAATTAAAGTAGCTAAAAATCCTGGACCGATAATTTCGGATGGATTAACCGAATCGTATTGAGCACGATATGCCAGTACGCTAATTGTAATAATTTGCAAGCTGGACATATTGATAATCATAAACATACACATTTCTTTGGTGGCTGTGGTTTTGTCAGGGTTTGATGCCTGCATTTCTTCCATGGCTTTCAAGCCAGATGGGGTTGCCGCCCAGCCCAAACCAAGCACATTAGCAATCATATTTGTTGCTATATATTCAATCGCCTTGCTTTTTGCATCTAAATCAGGGAAAAGATAGCGTAAAAGAGGGCGCATTTTGTCTGCCAAAGCCATTATCATTCCAGCATTTTCAGCCACACGCATAAGCCCTGTCCACAAAGCCATGACACCAAGCATCGTTATGGCAACGGTAACGGCTTCTCCAGCAGAATTTAAGGCAGCATTAGTTAACTCGCCTAAATTCCCTGTCACAGCTCCTACAATAATCCCAATTAAAATCATGCCTGCCCATAAATAATTTAGCACACAAAGTCCCCCAACAAGCCATTTTGTACAATCTATGCTTGTGTAATTTCACCCAGAACAGATAAAATATTGTATTTAGGGTGTTGCCGATAATTAGATAGTGATATTAAGCGAAAAATACTAGTTTGAAGCTTCACGGGGTTAAGCTTTATCGCATATGCTGTAGCAAAACGGCATAGGGAGTACAAAGCATGGATATGAATTTTCTGAAGCAACAAATGTATACGACTAATACAACACCTGTTAAAGATGTTAGGTCTTTAATCCCGATAATGGCTGGCATTATGTTAAACTCCAAGTCGAATTATGTAGCAAGCAATGAGGAGTCGCTGAACACTTTGGCATCCATCTGGCCACCATACCCAGGCGTAGTGCTACGCCGTGGCATGAACGGACCAAGCATCACACAAGTTCAAGAAAGGCTAAACGAGCTAGGGGCAACCCCCCGCCTTGCAACAGATGGAGCTTTTGGGCCACTAACAGAGGCTGCGGTAATGACATTTCAAAGGGCGAATGGTTTAATGGCAGATGGTGTCGTTGGACCAAACACTTGGAACGCTCTTTTTACGCACCAGCCAGTGGCACCCCCTTCTATCTGGCCGCCATATCCAGGTGTTATACTACGTCGTGGCATGAATGGACCAAGCATCACACAGGTTCAAGAAAGGCTAAATGAGCTAGGAGCAAACCCCCGCCTTGCAACAGATGGTAATTTTGGACCTTTAACCGAAGTTGCGGTGATGGCGTTTCAGAGAGCTAACAATCTAAATCCTGATGGTATTGTTGGTCCAAATACTTGGAATGCGTTGTTCTCGCATCAGCCAATTCCACCTGTACCACCACCGTCTGCAAGAACAATAGTGATAGACCCTGGGCATGGTGGCAGTGATTCGGGGGCAGTTTTTGGTTCACGTAGAGAGGCTGACGATACCCTGCGTCTTTCAATTGCTGTCAGAAACTTGCTACAGACACAAGGACAAAGGGTTATTATGACCAGAAGTGCAGATACTTTCGTTGACTTAGGCGAGCGAAGTGCAATATCTAATAGAAATAATGCAGATTTGTTCGTTTCGATACACAGAAACTCTAGCACAAATACCTACGCAAATGGTGTTGATAATTTTGTTTTTACCACCGCACCAAACAGCACCGTACAAAAAGCTTTCGATGTTCTTGACGAAGTGGTGGATGCTGGCGTGCAGAACAACCGTGGTGTTATGCGGGCAAACTTTGCGGTTTTAAGAAACACACAGGCTCCGTCCATGCTACTAGAAATGGGCTTTATCACAAATACACGTGACAACCAGCTATTTGACCAAAACTTTAATGCGTATGCTTCCGCAATTGCACGGGGGATAATGACCGCATTAAACACGCCCCGCCCCCCTCAATCACAAACATTTTATACTGTGGTCAGTGGCGACATCTTATGGACTGTTGCCCAAAGATTTGGCACAACACAAAACGCTATTATTCAGCTAAATAAATTAACAAACAATAATATAAACGTTGGGCAAGTATTGAAAATCCCTAGATAAATACTCTGTTTGCTTTCGTCTAAATTATACCTACTTTATGATGTACGAAACCAAAACCAAACCCCTCCTCGACAAGTTGCGTGGAGGGGTTTGGTTTTGGTATAAGAAAGAGGGGATTAGGGTTAACGATTACAATTTACAACGATTGAGATTGGGGCTACTATGGGTTCACTTTCTTCGATGCCGAAGACAACAACACCAGTAGATAAACCCTGCGTCTATACTCTCCTAGCGAGAAGTCCCTTTCGAGCTTCAGGGTTTTATAAATAGTCCGCATCGCTTTATCTATTCTGTGTCATAACACAGAGGGCTAAACTTTAATTTCAAAATTTAGGAAAGGAAAAGTATGATTTAGATATGACTACATCATACAAGGAGTTTATGGCGAATGATAAGTTATTTTATGAAATTGTGTCTACTTTATTGACTATAGTCCATTTCAATCCGTTCTATTGTTTTTGTATATAAACGCAACTTCTACCTTTTAATGTATAAATATATCGAACAAGAGCGGCAACGGGTATACTTAAATCTTCTGGTAAAGTAATCATAATTTTAACACAACCTTCTTACAATAATATCCTGTAAACCTAGCATTTATTTCCTAGGTACTCACAATACACCGCACTATTCGACCCTTGTCAAGAAAAATTTTTATTTTTTTGAAATTTTTTACCAATTTATTGAACGCCACATCTACAACACACTATACCCCACATATGTAATTTACACCATAACCACAACAATCTGGTAGGGGAGGGCATTGCCTTCTCCTACCAAGCTTAAAACACTCCACTATACCAAGGCGAGCTTGGTATAGTGGAGTGTTTGGTTAAGTTATTAACTCTTAGAACCGTCCACGGCGAAGGCTTGCCATAAATAGACCAGTCAAAGGACTGATGCTACGCACTCCGTCCTGTGACGCTTCTTGCATTAGGCGATTCCACGTGTTAGGGCCTACAATTCCATCAATACCTAGCCCAAAAATGCTTTGGAAGGCAAAAATTGCATCCCGTGTTTGTTCGCCAAAAATGCCAGATTCGGGAATTATCCACAGCCTTCCTGGATGGCGTGGGGCGATGTGGTTAATTGCCCGCTGGATTTGGCGTACAGACTCTCCTTGGTTGCCAAAACGGAGGGGACTGCCAGGGTAGGGGGGTATTGATGGTTGCGTACCACCTCCGCCGCCAGAACTTCCTCCTGCGGTGCAATTTGATGCTTCACGCATTAACCTCTCCCATGTGACAGAATTAACAACACCAGTTATGGGCAATCCAAAAATACTTTGGAATGTGAAAATTCCATCCCTTGTACCTGCCCCAAAATTACCGTCAACATTCATTATCCATAGGCGGGGTTGGCAACGTGAAAGCCTACTAAGGGCATCTTGGATTTGACGAACCGACTCTCCCGTTGCACCTTCACGAATGTCTTGCCCTGGGAATGGCGGTAATCCACCTCCGCCACCTCCGCCGCCCTGACATTCGGCTGCTTTACTCATAAGCAAATCCCAAGTCGTTGCATCCACAACACCAGTTATTGGCATACTAAAAATACTCTGGAATGTGAAAATTGCGTCCCTTGTCATTGCACCAAAATTGCCGTCTTCTGTCAGTTGCCATAGACGCCCTGGGTTACAAGGAACAAGTCTGTTAATTGCATTTTGTATCAGCCGTACGTTTTCGCCCCTGTCGCCTTGGCGAATGGGCGTGCCTGGGAATGGGGGCAGGGGAGTTGGAGTTGGCGGTGTCGGGGTTTGACCGCCTGGTTGCAAGTCCAAATATTCTCTAAACAACCGCTCCCAAGTGATTGGACCAACCACGCCGTCAACATTAAGCCCAAAAATACGTTGGAAAGCCATTACGGAGGTTTGGGTAAGTGGTCCAAAGTTTCCGTCAACATTCAACTCGGAAATGCCAGGAATAGAGTGTGCCAGTCTGTTAAGGGCTTGCTGAACACGGCGTACATTTTCGCCAGTAGAACCGACCCGCAGGGCAGTCCCTGGATAGGGCGGCATACCTGGTGGGTTTACTGGTGGCGGGGCTGGTTGGGGACGCTCTATATTCTTGTGGATGCCCCAATAAACGTCGTAAAGCTTACGCCAAGTGATTGGGCCAACAATGCCGTCAGGATTTAACCCAAAATGTCGCTGGAATGCACGGACTGCTGTGGTGGTTAGGCTATCGAAACGGCTGGTGTCTGCTACAAAGGGAATGTCGTCATAAAAATATCCGATATAATCCAACAGAAATTGTAGTTCTGTTACCAGCCTACCTGTGTTACCCTCTCGTATAATTTGGGTTGGCGGGGTTGTGCCTATGCCTATGCGGATGCCTTCGCTATCCATTTCCCATAAACCCTTTTCGATGGCGTAAATGCGACTGATTTGGAACCATGTGGCACGGTCGATGACTCCTGTTTGGGGTAGATTGTAAATCCGCTGGAAAGTGCGTACAGAG